>Ga0067045_1027819_pt1 | contig 58183 bp, 47 predicted proteins | sample TerdegcTABiofilm_FD_59184 | JGI IMG/M metagenome (GOLD analysis project Ga0067045, IMG submission 59184) | Combined Assembly of (Gp0054472, Gp0054536) Wastewater bioreactor microbial communities from Singapore -Terephthalate degrading...
AAAACTTAATTATTGGTTATAGAAAAAGATTTTTCCTTCCCAAAGCGATTTTTTCTCTCCAAAAACGGTATAATCATTTTACAGTTTAATCCAAAAACTAAAAACCCTATTTGTTCAGAGGTTTCATATATTAGAAATATACTGACAGTCGTTTGTCTATTTACAACTAGGGCATTTCCATAGTTTATAATGGTGGTATAAAATTTATAGGAGGAAATGACCATGAGTACAGGAATTTTATTAACATGTATGCTATTTACTGCGGTGGGCACAGGTACGAGTTTGGAAAGTGTGCCGTTGGATTGGGTTAAAGTTGGTGGTGAGATAGGTCGTCGTATTGATATTACCGTGTATAACAATACAATGGTGATGGATATTGATGGTGAATTTTTGGAGCCGTTTATAAGGAAGGAGAATGTTGGAGGTGGCTATATTGGAATAGGTAAAACGATAGATGCGTTAGTTCGGTTTGCCAAATATACCAATGACCCGAAAGTAATTGAACGAAAGGACCATGTTGTTAAAACATTACTTGATGCACAGGAAGAAGATGGGTATATCGGTTTGTTCAAGAAAAGTGACCGTGTATGGAAACTCTGGGATATACATGAGATAGCCTACATAATCTATGGTCTTTTGATGGAGTATCGGTTTTTTAGGAACGAATCTGCGTTAGAGGGTGCAAAGAAGGCTGGCGATTATCTTATTCAAAATATGAGTCCGTATCCGGAACGCATACCTGGTGATGGCGATGTTTGCTGGGAAATGGGAACTACGGGGGTTGAAACGGCGATGCTTTGCTTATATGAGGACACGAAAGACCCAAAGTATTTAGATTTTGTTAAAAGTTATATGAAATTAGACCAATGGGATGGACCTATTGTCAAAGGTAGATGGGGACATATACAGGGACATGCCTATGCTCATTTGAAGCGGTGTATGGCAAAAATGCAATTAAATCGAATTGAAACAAATTTAGATTTGTTAAAGCCCAGTCGGAAGGTTCTTGATTTTATATTGAAAGACAACGGTATGGTTATTATCGGAACCTGCGGGCAGCATGAATGCTGGCATGATACACAGGAAGGCAGTGCTAATTTAGGTGAAACCTGCATGACGGCTTATTTAATTCGCTGGTGGGATGAACAACTAAGAGAAACCAATAATTCAAAATTTGGTGATTTGATGGAGCGTGCTATATATAACGCATTATTCGGGGCTCAATCGTTAGATGGCAGAAAAATTAGATACTATACCCCATTCGAAGGAAAGCGTGTATATTTTGACCAGGATTGTTATTGTTGCCCATGTAATTTCCGTAGGATAATTGCAGAATTGCCGCAGATGATATATTACACGAAAGATAACTTTATTTATATAAACCTTTTTACTCCCTCAAAGGCGACTTTGACCGTTGACAATATGTCTGTTGAAATCGAACAAGAGACCGACTATCCCTCAGATGGAATTGTTAAGGTTAAGATTAATGAAATATCCCAAGAAAAAGCATTCCCAATTGCTTTTCGTGTTCCTTTATGGTGTAAAGAAGTTAAAGCAAGGATAGATAGTGGAGATTGGATGGTTAAAAATGATTTAGCAGGTAATATATGGACAATAGTAAATTTATGGAAAAAAGGTTCCGTTTTAGAAATTAATTTCGGTATGAAAATGCGTGTAATCCGTGGTACTCAGGCTCAAGCAGGTAGGGTTGCAATCATGTATGGACCCCAGGTATTTTGTGTAAGCAGAAAAGCCAATCCTCAACTTGCGGATAAAGATTTAAGGCTAATTACCATTGACCCAAAAACTATTGAAGGACCTTTCCCTGATGATACAGTCCGTAAAGGAGGTCTGAAATTTACAGTAAAAGGCTGGAATACACTCAATTGGTATCCACTGGTTAAATATGATTATGAAAATATCGTTTTGACAGAATTTCCCGACCCAGATGGAGAGATGACCTATTTACATGTTCACAATCCCGAAGATCCAATTATAGAGAATGATAAATTTTGGAATTCAAATATGTAAGTGTAATATACAGAGACAATTTACAAGTAGCACTTTTATTTATGTAGTTGTATATATAAAGCCCCATTCCCTGAATCTTCCGAAGGGAACAGGGCTTTGAATTATATGTAACCATATACCTATATGGTCGAAAAATATTTCTTTCCTGATCATTTTTTGCAACGAGATAAATCAAATATAAACACGAGTAATAGAGAGATTTTATAGTAATATATTTAATTGGTCAAGTGGTCTACGGAGGACTGTTCCTTTGTTGTAGATGGAGGTGGATTGGGTCTTTGTCTTCGAGGTCGTTGTCCGCGTTCTCGTGGAGGGGGTTCTGGTTCATCATTGTAGCGAACGCGAAAAATACGCGTTCCAAATCCTTCCACACGAAAACCTTCTGCCTTGCCTATAATATTCCCCTTATCATCTAAAAGGTCTGCTTCAAATCGCAGGTCTTTATCTTTTTGATTTTCATCACGGGGGAGAAAACGGATTTTACCGATTTTTGCATTTCTTTCTTTAACTTTTGAATGCAGTTCTAATGCATCTCTTACCTTCTTATATTCTTCAGAGGGACCGCATCCATTGATAGTGAAAAAAAGAGGTAGTATTAAAAAAACGATAATAAGGAACGAAATATGTCTCATAAAATAATCTCCTTTTAGTCCTCATGTCTACCACGGTCAACTAATGTTCCTAAAAATAAGGCTAAACCACGAGACACAGGAGCCTTATCGGGATATCGAAGAAATTCGACATGTCCATCCATGTATAAAACATTACAGCCACCGGGAACATGATTAAAGTATTTAACCATGCTGGATAGTGTATCGTGCATCACGAAGATATTACTTTGTGCTTGATTACTTGCTGCGGGATTGTTTATATCTGTAATTAAAAATCGTTCAATCCCTTCACGGATGCGATAAATTGTGTTTGTATTTCCGTTGCCGAGTGGTTCTGTGGGGTTTAAAATATTTATTACCTGGCAATCCCCATCCGCCAACTCAAAACTTTTAGCCAGAAAATAGGCTTCACCACTACCGCCGTGTAAATAACCAATGGCTTTTGTAAATAAACCGATGAAGAGAGCAACAAATTGTTGAGGTCCTGTAGCATCTGGGTTGTCCAGCACAAAATCATGAGGGATATGTGGTAATAAAGCCATGATTTCTGCAATGCCAATCTGCGGGTTGGTGTCTTCACATTTATCAAGAACCCAACCTGTGTAAACATAACTTAAATCAATAGCATCACGCTTTTCAGCCAGATTAAATCGTCCTGTGGCAGGGTCAATGAGGCTCTGCATTGTATTTTCCGGGTCAGAAGGGCAAAGTATAATCGCCGCGTCCGTTAAATACTCCGGATAGATTGTATTGACCATCGGTCCCAAGGCAATAATTGCCTTACGGTGTGAATATGCTTCGAATTGCATAGGTGGAAATTTTCCACCCTTGGCTTCATTCGCATACATTTTGTAGACAAGCCCCCATTGTTTGAGGTTATTCTGACAACTGGAACGACGCGCTGCTTCACGCGCCCGAGCAAGGGCAGGAAGTAATATTGCTGCAAGTATAGCAATAATCGCAATAACCACGAGTAATTCAATGAGAGTAAAACCTGTTTTTTGCATAGAGTTTTCCTTTACAAGAAATTAGCACAATTCTGATAATTTGACATTCGTTGATTTAGTTAAGTTTCAGTAAAAATTATCTTATAGGATTTTTTGGAAAAATTAGAGATAAAAATTAAGTAGGGATTTTAGAAGTAACAAAGCATGTAAACACGATTAGACTATGATACCAAATAGAATGCCCGTGATAGTTGCCATAACGACAACGAGGGAAATATAGGTTAGTGTTTTTTTCAATCCTAAAATGTTATATATAACTATCATACTGGGGAGCGATAATGCAGGACCAGCAAGTAGTAGTGCTAAAGCAGGTCCTTTGCCCATACCAGAACCAATTAAACCCTGCAGTATAGGGACTTCCGTTAGAGTGGCGAAATACATAAAAGCCCCAACTATAGAAGCGAGAAAATTGGCACGGATAGAATTCCCTCCTACAGCAGTATAAACCCATGCATTGGGAATAATTCCTTCATTTCCGGGTCTTCCTAAAAGGAAACCGGCTACAAACACGCCCGCAAGTAGCAGAGGAAGGATTTGTTTTGCAAAAGTCCATGTAGAAGAGAACCATTCTTTTGTTTCATCCGTTCCTGTCAATGTGATAATAGAAAGCCCAATAAAGCCCATAGAAAATGCGACTACAGGTTCATGGGGAAATAGAAAAGCAGAAATAACACATAATATTGCAGTAATAATGATTTTCCACCATTGAATTTCAAACCATAACGCAAGAATAATCCCTAAAATAATTCCTGAGACAGAAGTAAATACCCATTTGTATTGAAACATAACATACCAGAAGCCCGTGTTGTTTTCGGGTTTTCCCCAATTCGCAAATACAAGTATTGCAATCATGGAAGCAAAGAAAACGGCGGTTTTCCATAGTGGTCTTTTAGGTTCGGAAACGGGTATATTTGCATGGATTTTTGTCCTTTGAATTTCTTCTTTACGAAAGATAAAGAACATTAACAATCCGATAATGATACTAAACAGGACTGCCCCTACAGCACGGGCAATACCTAATTCCAGACCTAATATACGAGCCGTGAGAATGATGGCTAACACATTAATAGCAGGTCCAGAATATAGGAAAGCGGTGGCAGGTCCTAATCCGGCACCCATTTTGTATATACCACTAAAAAGAGGTAATACCGTGCAAGAACAAACAGCCAGAATAGTCCCAGAAACGGAGGCTACTCCATACGCAATAAATTTGTTGGCATCGGCTCCGAGATACTTCATAACAGAATTTTGACTGATAAACACGCCGATAGCACCCGCTATAAAAAATGCGGGAACAAGGCACAGTAACACATGTTCTCTTGCATACCATTTAATTAAGTAAAGTGCCTCCATCACCGCATTATCAAAACGAGATGTCCCAACAGGTAAAAAATAACAAATGAAAAATGTTAGGACAATTAAAAATAAAACTTTTCCCTCTTTTTTAATATCCATATATAAATTCCTATATTATTTAATAGACTTTTAACTACTGTTTTGAAGATAAATTTAATAGTTCAAACTGCATTTTAGTTTTTTCTATGATTATGTTTTCTACACAAGATAAAAACATAGGGAGGCATTTTAATCTCAGACGATAATAAACCCGTAAACCTTCTTTTCGGTCTTCTATAATACCGGCTTGTTTTAGTATAGATAAATGTTTTGAGATTGTAGATATATCGTCTTCAATCAGTTCTTGTAGTTCACAAACACATTTCTCATTTCGGGCTAATTCATTAACAATAAAAAGTCGTGTTGAGTGAGAAAGAGCCTTTAATACTTGAGCATGTAATTCATATTTGTCTTTAATCTTTTTGTTCATGTTCAATATCCTTTAAGCAACATTATTGACTACTTGATATAATAGCAAAATAGCCAAATAGAATTCAACTTGGATTTTTTATTAAATTGTAAAGATAATGATTATACAAGTATTCATATTATATAAGATGTATTATTTCAAATGTCCATTTGCAATATAATTTGGTAATTTGGTAAAATAAGAATGTTATAAAACAAAACTTAAGGAGAATAGATATGAAAGAAATTAAAGTATTAGGTCCCGGTTGTATGAAGTGTGTGCAACTATATAACAACACGAAAACCGCTGCAGATGAACTCAATATCGAATGTGAAATTGAAAAGGTTTCCGATATTCAGAAAATTATGGATTATGGGGTTATGATGACGCCTGCGTTGGTTGTTGATGGTGATGTAAAGATAGTAGGAAAAGTTCCGTCTGTTGAAGAAATAAAGAAAATATTAGCATCATAGTTTTTTATATTACTGAAAACTTAAAGGAATAATGTATTATGAAGAATATCATTTCTATTTTATTAATTCTTTTCGTATGTGTTTCATTAGGTTATTTTGTATATTCAGAGATAAGGAATAATCGAATTAGCGTTTCTGAAGTAAAAGAACAAGCCAGGGATAATGCATCACAAGAGAATAAAACCTCTCAAACAGATACCACCGGTAAGTCAGAAATGAACGAGAAGGTTATTGTATATTATTTTCATGGGATTGCTCGCTGCCCTACCTGCCGAGCAATTGAACAATATGCCAAAGAAGCAGTTGAAAATGCCTTTAAGAAGGAGTTGGAAACAGGGAAATTGGAATTTAAAAGTGTAAATGTAGAAGAACCGCAAAATGAGCATTTTATACAAGACTTTCAGTTATCTACACGATGCGTTGTTGTAGAATGGAATGTAGATGGAAAATCTCAGGATTGGAAAAGGTTGGAAAAGGTCTGGGATTTGGTTCATGGAGATAAAACAAGATATTATAACTACATACAAGAAAATATCCGTGAATATTTGAAGGGATAAATACGGAATGCAATTTTTATTAGGTCTTTCCTCCGCGGTATACCTTGGTTTCTTAACTTCCATCAGTCCCTGTCCCCTTGCAACGAATATTGTTGCTATTTCCTATATATCAAAAAGAATAACTCATCCTGGATTTGTTCTGTTGAATGGGATAATTTATTCCTTAGGTAGAACCCTTGCCTATATCATACTCAGTTTTGTACTTGTAAAAAGTATGTTAGATATGCCGTTTCTCTCTCATTTCCTTCAAAAGTATATGAATAAAGTTGTGGGACCTCTTCTTATTATTGTAGGAATGTTTTTGCTTGATCTTATAAAAATTAATTTGAATGTATCGTTTAAGACAGACAATTTCAGTAAAAAAATAGAAGAATGGGGATTGATAGGGGCTTTTTTGCTTGGATTCCTCTTTGCCTTATCTTTTTGTCCGACATCCGCAGCATTGTTTTTTGGCGGATTGATACCATTAGCCACTAAAACAAATTCTGCTTTTAGTGTTCCCTTATTCTATGGTATTAGCACAGGTATTCCCGTTATTATTTTCGCCTTCTTAATTTCATTTGGAACATCAAAGGTTAGTAAGGCTTACAACTTTTTATCATCGGCGGAATACTGGGCGAGAAGGATTACAGGGATAGTTTTTATTCTTGTGGGTATTTATCTTACTCTTATTAATATATTTAGGATAGACCTTTCTTGAAGAAGTGCGCAGGTGTTCTTGCCTGTTAAATTAATGGGACAAATGGGACCGATGGGACGAATGAGACGGATGAGACCGAAGGGGCTGATGAGACGAATGTTACCTATGGGACGAATGTTTTACAATAGAAACAGGTATTTCATTGTATTTATAAATCCCCCGATATTTACCAGTTAACATATAGTCTATAAAGAAGAAAAACAGAGCATGTTAAGTTTTTTAATATTCACTTCTTCATTCATATTTTTGGTGTTCTTCATGGTTTAAAAGCCATGTGTTTATCTATGGACTATATCTTCAATTTATATTTGTCTTATCCGCTTCATCCATTCTATCTATCCCATCATTCTCATCTGTCATATTAGTATCATCTTTCTAATTCAGTTATTTGTTCTAATAAAATGCTTTTTACTTTATATTTATAGAAAAAATTGGAAAAGTGTCAATTATTATGTATAATAAATTATGAATGTATTTTTAGTTTAATGTTTTAATTTAAAAATTTATTATATGAAAAGAACAAAAACGATTTTTATATTTTTTCTAATCGTTTCCTATATTATTATATTTACTCATAATCTATCCGCGGGTGTTACAGATAAAAATATAACTGTCGGCTATCAAAAGTTTTCAAATGAGATAGCAAGTCCACAGTATATCCTGCCTTTTGCCCAGTATTTGAGAAGTGAGTTTCCCGATTATCAATTCCAATTTTTATGTCTTTCCGATGATGACCTTATAAGGTCGTTATCGTGGGGCGAACTCGATTTTGCTATTTGTAATCCATATATAGCAATAATCGCAGAGCATATAAATGCTTATAGCATTATAACCACGATAGTCCGAAAAGGACCAGAAAAAGTAATAGAATATCAAGCAGGGGCTATTTTTTGTAAATCTGACCGTGATGATATAAATACATTACGAGATGTTATAGGGAAAAAAGTTTGTATCCCGGGAAGGAATTTTTTTGCAGGCTGGATTCTTCCCTATTATGAATTTCAGAAAAATGGGATAGATCCTGATAGAGATTTTCATTCTATAGTCATTGCAGGGAATCATGAAGATGTTTTTCAGACAGTGCTTACAGGTAATGCGGATGTCGGTTGTATAAGTGCTTTCTATTTGTCAAAATTTACTCAAGATGGAAAAATGAGGGAAGGATCAGTAAAAATCATAAACAATAAAGAAACTAATGTCATCCCATACCCTCATAGTACAGATGTGTTCCCGGAGGCATGTTGTATTGCCCATTCTACTGTCCCTGAAGAAGTTAAAAAGAATATGATTCTTGCTCTCTTGAAAATTTCTCCTGACAGTATAGAAGCACAATGTCTTGACTCTGCAGGTTGGATGCCTCATGTAAGTTATACAGCGGTCGAAGAACTTATTCGCAAACTACGGCTGCCCCCATTTGAAGAAGTAGAAAAAGAAACGAGTATTGAGTTTATTAAAAGACAACGCTATTTTATTATTTCTTTCCTTGTTTTCTGGACCTTATTTATTGTTGCTACTTTGTTCATTATCTATGCTTATAAAGTTAAAAAGACAAACAAAATGTTGGAGTATTCGTTAAATCAATTTAAAACAGCAAAGAGAAACCTTGAAGAGAGCGAAAGACGGTATAGACTTCTTACGGAAAATTTTCCCGGGACGGTATATATTTGTAAAAATGATGAATTCTATACCATGCTTTATCTAACTGATGCAGTTTATAATCTGACAGGTTATACAAAAGAAGAATTCATATCAACAAAAGTAAATTTTGCGGATATTTATCATCCAGAAGATAGGGATTATATTTTTAATGAAGTGGATGAGAAATTAAAGCAGAAACTTCCTTATCATTTGTTCTACCGTATTCAACACCGTGATGGGCATTGGGTCTGGATAGAAGAGATTGGGACGGGTGTATGGGATGATGGGAATTTGCTTTATTTGCAAGGATACTTATGGGATATAACTCAACGAAAAAATGAAGAAGAGAAACAGAAGAAAAGGAATGAGAGATTAATTATAGAAAAAGATATTCTCGCTAATGTTGCAATAAATCCATTTGTAGCAGAAGGGAACTTTGAGGGGCTCGCAAAGTTTGTAACAGAAGAAGTAGGAAAAAAATTGAAAATTCCTCGGGTTAATGTATGGTTGTTTAATGATGATCGAAATCAATTGGTATGTGTTGACCATTATGATATTTCTACGGGACTTCATGCTTCGGGGTATATTCTTCGTGAGGAGGAATTTTTCAATGAGTTCCAGGAATTAAAGAGATCCAAATATGTAGATGCTTATGATGCGTTGGTAGACCCAAGAACCAAGGGGTATACCGATAATTACCTTATACCTCTGGATATTAAATCTATGTTAGATGTTGGTATTCGAATAGGAGAACAGAATATAGGTGTGATTTGTTTTGAATATACGGGAGAGAAATATGCATGGGAAGACGATGAAATATCGTTCGCATGTCAAATTGCAGACCAGTTGGCTCTAACACTTATAAACCGAGAGAAATTAAAATCTGAAAAACAGAGGGATTTACTTATTCAAACCGTTGAAACTGCGGAAGAGGGTATTCTAATTGCAGATAAAGATGAAGTTATTATTTATATTAATCCCGCGGTTGAGACAATTACAGGAAAAGGAAATGTAGAATTACTCAGGAAACCCCTATTTTCTTTCTTTGAGAACAATATGGGGCAGGAAGAATATCAGGGAAAAATAAACTCTCTAAAAGGTGGAAAAATAATAAGAGGACAATTGGAATGGTCTAAAAATGACGGGAACATATACAACATAGAATATTCTATATCGCCTTTACTCAATGAACGAAAAGAGTTAACGAATATCGTATTGGTATTCAGAGATATTACCCGAGAATTAAAACTCCTCAATGACCTTAAACAATCCCAAAAGATGGAGAGTATTGGACAATTAGCCGGGGGGATTGCCCATGATTTAAATAACCATCTTATGGTAATTAATGGTTATGCAGAATTGGCAGAAAGAGAACTTTATACAGATTCTCCCATTATTCCTTACATAGAGGAAATAATTAAAGCCAATCAAAAAGCCGCTTCGTTAGTCCGTCAACTATTAGCCTTTGCCCGTAAACAAATATTAAAGAAAGAAATAATTAATGTTAATGAATTGGTCCATGAAATATATAAGATGTTGCAGAGACTTCTTCGTGAGAATATAGAACTAACATTTCTACCGAATGCTCAAAAGCCTTTGATTTATGCAGATAAGAACGCAGTCGAAGTTATTTTGATTAACCTTTGTGTTAATGCGAATGATGCTATGCCCAATGGTGGAAAACTGTTGATAGAAACGAGTTCTACTCATATATCTGATGAAATGATAGAGGGGATTACATGGACAACATCTGGAGAATTTGTAGTTATTTCTGTTACGGATACAGGCATAGGTATGGATAAACATACATTGGAACATTGTTTTGACCCGTTTTTTACTACAAAAGAAACTGGTAAAGGAACAGGGTTAGGATTATCAACTGTTTATGGGCTCGTCCAGCAACATAACGGAATTATTCATGTTTATTCTGAGGTAGGAAAGGGAACTACTTTCAAAATTTATTTGCCTGCTACCACTCAAGAGCAAATCCAAAAAGAAGAGGATACAGAAAAAGGACAGATTGAACAACTCGAGGGAAACGAAACAATATTGATTGCGGAAGATGAATTAACCGTTCGTTCTGTATCAATACGAATATTGGAGCAAGCAGGTTATCGAGTGATTTCTGCAAAAGATGGGGAAGAGGGTTTTAAACTGTTTCTGGAAAATATCAATGATATTGACCTTGTTATTCTTGATGTGATTATGCCTGTAATGGGTGGAAAAGAGTTATATGAAAAGATTAAAAAAATAAGACCAGATTTACCCGTTCTTTTTTCAACCGGTTATTCTGAAAATTCCATACATATCAATTTTGTTTTAGAAAAAGACCTGAATCTAATAAACAAACCTTATGGGAGACAGGAGTTATTAAGATCGGTTAGAAATATACTGGATAATAAAAATAAACATTAAAATCATTAATATATTCAATTTATGTCAAATATAAAATCACCGGTGTTTGAAAAAAGACGATATGATATTGAGTATTTAAGAATTATTGCTGTTTTACTTCTTATCCCTTTCCACTGTGCAATGGTATTTTTCACATACGAGCCTTTTTATGTGAAAAGTTCCTCTTCACATTTTCTGCTGGACTATTTCGTGTTTTTCCTATCCCCATGGCACATGCCACTTCTATTTATGATTGCAGGTATATCCTCTTTTTATGCACTCCAAAAAAGAGACTATAAACAGTATATTTCGGAAAGGACAAAGCGATTACTTATTCCCTTTCTGTTTGGTGTTTTGTTTATAGTACCTCCTCAACCTTATTTGGCATATATAAGGGAACATGCGGATAGTACCATTTCTGATTTTTTAAAACAGTATTTTTTTCATATTCAAGGTGATTTTTCAGGTTATACCGGTTTTTTTACCCCTGCACATCTATGGTTTATCCTCTATCTTTATTTATATAGTATTTTTTCCGTGCCTTTATTCTTGAATATAAGGAAGTATTCAAAAGAAATAGGAGACAATATTCCGAATTATCTTTTTCTATTTTTCTATCCTGTAATAATAGGATTAGCCGAACAATTACCTACTTTAGGCTCGAAAAATCCATTTTATTACTACACTTATTTCTTTATAGGTTTTTTTATTGTTTCTAATCCTGAGATAGAACGAACTATAAGAGAACAAAGATTTTTATTATTTCTTTTAGGTCTCATTACAATGATAATTTACCTTATTTTTGTTAAGATTTCTTTTACTTTTGAGAGATACTCTATTTCAGATATTCTTTTCTATATTTTACGCCGCTTCAATGTTTGGTTCTGGTTATTGTTTATTTTGGGATATAGTGAAAAATATCTTAATTTCCCAATACAAATATTACCTTATGCAAGTGAGATGTCATATCCCTTTTACATCCTCCATCAAACAGTAATAATCATTCTTGCATATTATTTCATATCGTTGAATTTAAATGTGGGAATAATATTTTTTGTGTTAGTCGTATTATCGTTCTCTGTTACAGTTGTTATTTACCACTTTTTAATAAGAAAATATAAAATACCACGGTTTTTATTTGGAATGAAAACTTAAAAATTTTTGGAGTCTGATAAAATGAAGAATTACTTAAAATGGTTATTCCGATGGTATGTCCTATTTTCCATACTTTTGACGATTCTTTTTGGCGGATTATGGACACTGTATACATATAATTCCAATGACCAGTGGTATCGTAAATTATTATTGATGCATACAGTGAATATAGCAGAAAGTATTGATCCAGACATAATAAATGAATTTCAAGGTTCGGGGGCTGATTATAATAATCCCCGTTATCATTTACTACTTACACGACTTCGTACGGTTCGTTCTCTTATACCTCGTTGTAAGTATTTGTATTTAATGGGCAGAAATGAGAACAAACAAGTTTTCTTTTATATAGATACGCAAGAGGATATAGAAGAGACGCCACCGGCTCAACCCGGCGATTTATATGACGATGCCTCAGAAGAATTGATTAATTGTTTTGATACAGGGGTTCCCTTTGTTGAGGGACCTCTGCCTGATGAATGGGGTGTATGGGTAAGTGCCCTTGTCCCAATAAAAGATGTTGCACAGAGAAAGGTAAGTGCTGTTTTAGGGATGGATATTGATGCAAAGGACTGGAACCTAATCGTTTGGGAAAAAACATACCCGACCCTTGTATTTACCATCTTACTGATAGGTGTTATTTTGCTTTCGGGAATTGGTTTTAGCAGGAGAGAAAATCGAAAAGAAGAATTGGGTAGGTTGAAATTTACAGAAACTATATTGGCTTTTATGTGTTCTTTTATTTTTACGATTGCTACAGTTTGGTTTATTAGTGAAAGAGACCAAAGACAACATTGTGTAATATTAGATGAAGTGTCGAAAACAACAATCAGGTTTTTGAACGAAAAATTAGAAGATATTCGCGATGTGTTAATCCCCGCACTTATATCGTATTACCAAAATAGTGATGAGGTGAGACTTGAAGAGTTTTATAATTTTACAAATTCTTTTACAAAGGAAAAGGCTTCTTATCTTTCATTTTTTTGGATACCGCTTGTAGATAAAAATAATAAAGAACAATTTTTAAGAGAAGGTGCTGAAATTTACAAATCGGATTTTCAAATCTGGGAGTTGGATGAGAATGGAAACAAAATACCTGCCAGAGAAAAGAACTTCTATTTTCCCATTTTCTATTCTTCTAAAGATACTGATATCTCAACGATTGGCTACGATATAAATTCTAATGAGAAAGCAAGAACAGCTATCCAGCAGGCGATTAACACAGGAAGGGTTTCAATGCTCCTATCGAATGAAGTGTCACTCTTTTCACAATATCCTTCTTCCATCTTTATATTGTTTAGTCCTGTTATCAAAGATAAGGAAGATAAAGGAATAATAGGGATAACTTTGGACATGAATAGTTTTGTTAAAGTTTGGTTAGAAAAGACAGCACATGGATTTATAAATAAGCCCCTATATTTTGATTATTATTACATTTCTGATTCGGAGGATATCATTAATGTTTATTCAGACCAACCTCAAAAAGGTGATTTCGAATTTTTAAAAGAATTTAATGTTTTTGGTTCAGATAGGTTGTTTTTCACCGTGTTTATTTTTCAACAATTATTTGGTATTGAAGTTCAACCTGGGGAATTGAAGGAAATAAAGATAATTGATGATAGGATACCTGCTTTTGTTTTAGGCTTGATTGCTTCTTTCGCGTTGACCCTTGTCATCGCGATTCTTTCCAACTATAATCAGACCTTACAAAGACTTATCTACCAACGAACAAGCGAACTGTACCAGAGCAGGGAATTACTAAAATCTACTTTATACTCTATCGGTGATGCTGTGATAAGTGTTGATAAAGAAGGGTATATTGTAGATATAAATCGTTCTGCAAAGGAACTAATAGGCTTGAGTGCAAAAGATGCTGTCGGTAAGAAGATAGACGAAGTTATACAATTAGAAGATTATACCACACGACAAAAGTTGGAAAATCCAATATATAAGACTCTTCAAACAGGGGAAAGAGTTGATATTGGTAATAATACATTATTGATATCCAGGACAGGTGAAGAATATAACATCGCAGACAGTTGCACACCTATTTATGATGAGCAGAAGAATTTGTTAGGTGCCGTTTTTGTATTTCGCGATGTAACGGAGGAATACAGGCAGAAACAGAAATTATTAGAGAGCGAGCTATTTCAGCGGACGCTGATGGAGAGTGTTCAAGTAGGTGTTGTTTTAATAGATTATGAAACCCATGTGATTGAATACATAAATCCTTTGGGTGCACAAATGTTTGGATCGGAGAGGGAAGAAATTATTGGTAATATTTGTCATAAATTTTTATGCCCTGCGGATGTAGGTAATTGTCCTGTTCATAGTAAAGAAGTAGAAATAGTAAATCAGGAAAAAATATTAATAACGGCGGATGGTAAAGAAAAACCTGTCTTAAAATCAGTTAGAGTAATTAGCATAGGAGGTAAGGATAAGATATTAGATTGTTTTATAGATATAAGTAAAGAAAAGGAAATCGCTAATGAATTACTTATTACCAACCAGCAATTACTTGTTGCGGTTCAAAGGGCGCAGGAGTTAGCGGTAAAAGCGGAATTAGCCAATATGGCGAAAAGTGAGTTTTTAGCCAATATGAGTCATGAAATAAGAACACCCATGAATGCTATTATAGGTATGACAAGCCTTTTACTGGATACGGAGTTAGAACCGCAACAGAGACACTTTGCAGAAGTTATCCAATCCAGCGGAGAATCATTGCTGTCCTTAATAAACGATATTTTAGATTTTTCTAAGATAGAAGCCCGAAAATTAGATTTAGAGGAAATAGATTTTGATTTAATTAGTATGTTAGAAGACTTTTCCAATGTAATGGCTGTTAGAGCTAATGAAAAGAATCTTGAATTGGTAATAGCAACCGATGATAATGTTCCGAGTTTAGTAAAGGGGGATCCCGGGAGGATTCGGCAGATATTGACAAATCTGGTGGGGAATGCAATTAAATTTACTCAAAAAGGAGAGGTAAAGGTTCATGTAACATGTGTAGATGAAACCGAAGATGATGTGATGTTGAAATTTATAGTAAAGGATACGGGTATTGGTATTCCAAAAGATAAGATAAAAAATCTATTTCAAAAGTTTACTCAAGTAGATGCCTCGATGACGCGCCGATTTGGTGGGACAGGATTGGGGCTTGCCATCTCAAAGGACCTTGCAGAAATGATGCAAGGAAGCATTGGTGTTGAAAGTGAATATGGTAAGGGTTCAACTTTTTGGTTTACGATAAGAGTGAAGAAACAAAAAAATGTTCAACCCAAAATTTATGTTTTTCCTGAAGATTTACAAAATGTCCGAATTCTAATAGTAGATGATAATGCGAGCAATCGTGAAATATTGCGAATGCGATTAAAATCATGGGGAGCCCGTCCAGAAGAAGCAACGGACGCTTTTACCGCGTTAAATATATTAAAGGCAGCAAAAAAAGAGAATGACCCTATACAACTTTGTATTATTGATATGCAGATGCCCGAAATGGATGGAGAAACACTTGGAAAGATTATTGCGAATGATGAGAACTTATCCGATACTGTCCTGGTGATGCTTACTTCCATCGGGATACGGGGTGATGTGAAAAAATATAAAGAGATTGGTTTTTCTGCATATTTGACCAAGCCTATTCGACATAACGAATTGTTTGATATATTAACAGCGCTGTTAAGCATGTCAAAAACAAAACAAACCGAAGGGGAACGACCTTTCTTTACACCTTCTATTATTACGCGACATTCTGTTAGAGATATACAAAAACAAATAAAGAAATTCAAGGCAAGGGTTCTCCTTGCAGAAGATAACTTAGTAAACCAACAAGTTGCTGTGGGAATGTTAAGTAAATTGGGTGTAACTACGGAGATAGCGAATAATGGGAAGGAGGCTTTGGATTTACTCTCCAAAAATGATTACGACCTCGTATTTATGGATGTCCAGATGCCTGAGATGGACGGTTATCAGGCAACACAGGCGATACGGGAAGGTGTAGCGGGTGAGAAAAATAAAAATATTGTAATCATAGCAATGACAGCTCATGCTCTTGAAGGGGATAGAAATAAATGCATTGAATTAGGTATGAACGATTATATTCCTAAACCTATAGTTATAGAACGATTGGTTGAGGTGTTGGAGAAATGGACACCTGAAAAAATGCAGGTAGAAAAAGAATCACCCGCCGTTATAAAGAAACCTCTTCCTGATAAAGAACATTCTACTGCTAAGGCTATTCATACAGATATGCATGTAGTATTTGATTATAAATCATTTATGAAACGGGTTATGGAGGATAAAGAATTAGCCCGAACAATTCTCAACAGTTTTATGGAGGATGTGCCGAAACAAATAGAAATATTGAAAAAATATATAGAAGAGAGCCGTATTTCAGAAGCGGAACGGCAGGCTCATTCAATTAAAGGGGCATCAGCGAATATAGGTGGCGAACAACTTCGTGAGGTTGCATTTCGCATCGAGAAACTGTGTAAAGAAGGAAACATCACAGAAGTGCCTGAATTAATCAAACAACTGGATGAGCAATTCGATGAACTTTCAGAAAAAATAAAGGAAATTTTTTATGACTGATGAAAAAGATAAGACACGGATATTAGTTGCAGAAGACGATCTGGTATCTCGTCTTATGTTGGTTTCCGCTATTCAGAAATGGGGATATGAACCTGTTGCGGTAGATAATGGTAAAGATGCGTTGGAAACACTAAGTGGAGCATATCCTCCTTTACTCGCAATATTAGATTGGGTTATGCCTGAGATGGATGGTATTGATGTGGTTCGGACTATTCGTAAGAATTATGGCAATACCCTTACTTATATTATTATGTTAACAACTAAAACAGAGAAGGAGGAAGTTATAGAAGGTTTAGAGGCGGGGGCAGACGATTATATTCGTAAACCATTTGATGCGGATGAACTTTGGGCTCGAATTCGTGTAGGATTACGGACAGCTCAACTACAAAAAGATTTGATAGAAATGCAAAAGGTGCTTGAATATGAGGCCGTTCATGACCCGCTAACGGGTTGTTTGAATAGAAGAGGGATTCTGGAACGGTTAAAAGAAGAATTGGAACGATCCGAAAGAACCGGAGAACCGTTATGTGTTGCCATGTGTGACTTAGACCATTTCAAGAAGATTAATGATACTTATGGGCATCAGACGGGGGATGATGTATTAAAAGGTTTTGTTCATATTATCCGTTCACAGTTAAGACCGTATGACCAGATAGGCAGGTTAGGAGGAGAAGAATTTTTGATTATTATTCCTAATATTACGGAAGCCTATGCTAAAAATACATTAGAGAGGCTAAATAAAATTATATATGATACAGAAGTAATTACATGCATAGGAAAAGTTAAAATTACGGTAAGCATTGGTGGTATAATAGTAAAAAAACAGACAAATATTGATAGTGTAATAAGACAGGTTGATGAAGCATTGTATACAGCAAAAGAAAACGGTAGGAATCAAGTTTGTTTTTACGGAGTAATACCGAATGAGTAAGCACCAACCAGAATTTGAAGGCAAGAAAGTCCTGTTGATTGATGACGACCTTACACAGTTGAGACTGTTGGAAGGGTTACTTAAAAAAATAGGGTTTTCCGTTTCTGCCTTTCAATCGCCTGTTCATGCTTTAATGAATATTGACCCGGATAACCCTCCTGACCTGGTTATTACGGATATTTATATGCCTGAAATCAATGGCTGGGAACTGTGTCGTTGCCTTCGTTCCGATGTGATGCCGTATATGAAAGAAGTTCCTATTTTGATTGTCTCCTCTGTATTTCTGGGAGATGGAATATTGAAAACAGCTCAAAAAGCAGGTGCCGATGATTTTATTGAAATGCCTATTGAACCGGAAAAATTAATTTTTAAGATTCATAAAGTTTTTAATAGTAGAAAAAAAGAAGAAATAACTCATTTTTTATGGGTTGCACCATGCAGTCAATGTTCAAATAGATGTTGTACAGTTACTTCTACAAGAAAATATATGATTGAGCATGTAGAAAATATTAAACAGGCAATAAAATCTTTTAGTAGGAAAAATTATGATTTAATAGTTGTTTCTCATAAATTATATGAAGACCCTACACCCTTGTTGAGAAAAATATCAGAAGAAAATGCAAATACAATTGTTATTGCAATACTTTATGAAAAATCACAAAAGGAATTGGTCTATTGGGTTGAAAAAGGGGTTTCAGCTGTTATTAAAGAACCTGTTACAACTGAAAATGTCGTTAATCTTTACGAAAAAATTAAATTAGAAAGAACCCTAATCCAAACAAAGGAACTATTAGAAAAAAAGATAAGAGAAAGTATTACAGAAGAATTAAAATGGGCAAATATTCTGGATGCAATACCCTCCGGTGTTTTTATAAAAGATGAAAATTTAAAATACATTCGTGTAAACAAATCTTATGCCGGTTTTTTTAATAAAAACCATGAAGAATTGGCAGACTTTAATGATAGAGAACTCTTTGATGAATCTTCTGCAGATAAATTTATTTCTATATGTAAACAGGCTCTTAATGGGAATATATATCAAAATCCAGATTTAACCCTTTATATTTTTGGGGAAGCAAAAAATTTTAATACATTTATTGCTCCATTGCGAGACGCAGAAGGTAAAACTATTGGGGTTTATGGAGCATTCCGAGATGTTACAGAAATGCGAAAGTTGCAGCAAAACTATAAAAATTTATTTGAATCCATGCAAGAAGCATTCGCTGAGCATGAGCTTATATATGATGAACATGGAGTGCCTATAGATTATCGTTTTCTTGCTGCTAATGAAGCATTTCAAAAGATGACAGAATTGAAAGTCGAAGATGTCATCGGGAAAACGGTTAAAGAGGTTTTACCAGATGTCGAGCCTTTCTGGATATTAACTTATGCGCAGGTAGTAGTTACAGGGGATCCTATAACATTTGAGATGTTTTCAAATCCTTTAAATCGTTATTACCTTGTTCATGCGTTTAAGACGGGAGAACATCGTTTTGCATGTATATTTACTGATATAACGGAAAAAAAGAAATTTGAAGAGGAAATTAAAAGATTAAATCGAGAATGGCAACTCGCTTATGACAATATCAACAGTATTATCTGGTTTTTAAATGAAAATTTTGAGATAACAAAAACAAATAATGCAGTTATTAAACTACTTAAATTGACCCCGGATGAAGTTCTTGGTAAAAAATGTTGGGAAATTGTCCATGAGACAAAAGAAGCACCTTCTTTTTGTCCTGTAATTCGTTTGTTAAAAACAAAGAAAAGAGAAACTTTAGAATTTCAGAGAGATGATCGTTGGTATGAGGTAGTTGTTGACCCTGTTTTCGGTGATAATAATCAATTGGTTGGATTTATTCATATTTTATCTGAAATAACCGAACGAAAGAAGGCAGAAAAAGAGAAAGAAGAATTACAGAAACAATTGGTTCAATCTCAGAAGTTAGATGCTATTGGAAAATTAGTGGGTGGTATTGCCCATGATTTTAATAATATGTTAAGTGTGATTATGGGCAATATCGAGTTGGCGATACTTAAATCAGAGACAGGGGAGCCTATAAAGGAGAATCTTGAAGAAGTCCGTAAAGCAGTAGAGCGTGCTTCTGAATTAACCAAAAAGATACTTGCTTTTGGTCAAAAGTTGGATATAAAGCCCAAAGTCTTGAATTTGAATAATGAAATTACAACACATATTAAATTGTTAAAAAGGGTTATTCCGGAAAGAATACAGATTGAGTGGAAACCCTGTGAAGATTTGTGGAATGTCTATTTGGACCCTTCTCATCTGGATATGATATTGCTTAATCTTTGTGTAAATGCACGCGATGCTATAACTAACGAGGGAAAGATTACAATTGAAGTGGCTAATAAAAAAATAGATATGTCCTTTGCAAAAAAATATCCGAATGCTATTCCGGGGGAGTATGTTGTACTTCGTGTTTCTGATACAGGGACGGGAATTGCGCCTGAAATTATAGACAAAATATTTGAACCTTATTTTACTACCAAGAAACAGGGTGAGGGCACAGGTTTAGGTTTGGCAACTATCTATGGAACTGTTAGGCAAAATAACGGATTTATTACTGTCGAAAGTAGTTTGGGGAATGGAAGCACTTTTGCTATATATCTTCCAAGATATAAAGAAGGGCAAGACGAAGAGGAGAAAAATTCTAATAATTGGGATACCAAGATTGATGTAATACCGGAGGAGAAAAAAGGAGTAGTACTTATTATAGAAGATGAAAAAAGTGTATTAGAGATATTAAATCAAATTATTTCCCGAATGGGTTTTGAGCCTATTTTGACAAGTGACCCCATAGAGGCTCTGGAACGAGCCAGAGAAAATAAGAGCAAGATAAAATTACTCATTTCTGATATTGTCTTACCTGTGATGAATGGTTTCGATTTATCTAAAAAGATAGAAGAATTTATTCCATCTCTAAAAACTATTTTTATCACAGGTTATACAGAAAGACCTGAGTTTCAAACAATTAAACCATCAAAAGAAGTGCATTTAATCAAAAAACCCTTCTCTGTTCAGATGTTGACGCAAAAAATAAAGGAAGTAATGGAACTGTAATATCTGTAACTTTTATCTATTCAACTGTTTCATTAATTCTATTCCTTCCATTTGTCATGCCCATAGCATTCGTTACATCTATCCCATCATCCCATCTGTTTTATCCCGTCAGATAGTCATTAATACCCTCAACAAATTTCCTTATTTCATCACGAACGCGGCGATAAATATTGAGTTTCTCTTCTTCTGTCTTTGCGGATTGGGCAAGGTATGGTGGGTCCTCGAATCCTACATGTATAATTTTGGTTTTCCCTGGGAAAAGGGGACATCGTTCTCTGGCATTATCACAAACAGTAACGACAAGGTCAAAATCACGGGAAGGTAATTCAGCAACCGTTTTGGAATAATGATGAGATATATCAACACCAACTTCAGCCATAACCTGGACTGCATAGGGATTTAAACCATGCTTTTCCACACCAGCGGAAAAAGGTTCAATACTATCATTCCATAGATGTCGAGTCCAGCCTTCTGCCATCTGACTTCGACAGGAATTACCCGTGCATAGAAACAATATTTTTTTCTTTTTACTCTCTGACAATATTTTATTCCTTTTATTTGCAGGTACTCCGAAAGTTTTCGATACGATGAAAGGTCAAATAGTTTGCATCGTGAAAATTATTGGCTCCACCAAAATCATCGTCATAAGCAGTGCGAACGACTGCAATAATATCTTCATTTTCAAATACCCAATCAGCATATTGAAAACCGTGTTTGTCCATTTCAGGATGATAAAGTATGGTTTTACAAAGTTTCCACTCTTTCAAATCAAGGCTGGATGCAAGAACGAGTGTATTCCGAACACGAGCGGGATGCCTTTCTTTGATTTGTTCAGGCGATGGCCAATTACAAAGTGTCCAATATCTTTTTGTTTGCTCATCAAAGCGTATAGTGAATTTGGTTGTCCCCCCATTAAAATCTACAAAACCTGTTTGAGGGTCAAAAGAAATTCTTTTTCCATCATCACTGATAGAAATTATGGCAGATTTGCCACCTATTTTTGTGTCAACACGAAGCATGTTAACAAGTTTCCCATCTGGAGTAGGGATCACATTTCCTTCCAGCCATCCGTAAAATTCACCATTCAACCAGTCTTTTGATTTGGGGATGCAATTGCTAAAAGTCCAACTTTCAGAATCTAACAAATTGGAACCGATAGGAGCACTCATAACAAATGCACGATAACGGTCACCCCACTTATCACTGCCCATAGCATCTTCAAATGCACGCCAGATTCTACCATTGAACTCAATGACAGGAACCGGGGCAGTATGATATTGCGCCGAATCTAAAATTCCTGATTTTTTACTTATAGGCTCAGTCCATGTCCAACCCTCATCATCCGATTTCCGTATTACAATATTTCCGTGATGACGGTCTGTCCCTAACATATATATTTCATCATTGTATTTAAAAATACTTGCCCAGAACATTCCTTTGATAGTTGCGATTCTTTTCCACGAAAGCCCTTTGTATTCGGAACGATATACATGCGTAACTGCTAAAGAATGTTCTGTAGACATAGGACCGAACTCATCATGTTTTGCTAAATAAATTCCATCGCGAACAATGACAATACCCGGAGAACCTATGTATATGCCTGTATTGGCACAAGAATGTGTGATAACAATTCCTGGAGGTAATTCTGAAAAGAGAACATTAGAACAAGTTAGTAAAAAAAATAAAAATGACCACATAAAATATCTCCTACTTGTTGAACAAATAGTATACAACATTTTATTTTTGTTGTAATAAGTAAAAAAAGATTCTTTAATTTTAGATTAAAAAATTTTACTTAACGATAAGTAAATTTGTGATTTGATTTTTATATTATCGTTTTGATATATAATTATGTATTCTAAAAGAAGGTAAGGGTTATGGCTACATTAATAAAACAGGTTATTGAGATAGAAGAAAAGGCTGAAAAAACTTTAGAAGATGCAAAGCAGCAGGCAAAGAAAATTCTCGAACAGGCAGAAGAAGAAATAAAACAAATTGTTTTAGATATAGAAAACAAGACAGAAGAAAGAATTAGAATCTATAGGGAACAGGCAGAACAAAAAGAGAAACAAGAGGAAGAAAAATTAAAAGTAGCAGGTGAAGAACTGGTTAAAAAGGTGAAGGATATTCCGCAGTCAAAAATTGATGCACAAGTTCAATTTGTTGTTCGTAAACTGAAAGAATTTTAAGGGAAGAAGAGAGCGGGCTATGGCTATAGACCGAATGAAAAAAGTAACGCTATTAACTCCTGTGCAGGCTTCACAAAGGCTTTTAAAAACTATCCATGGTTTAGGTATATGTGAAGTTTCTGATGTATTAAATAATTATCCTGAATTGAAAGATGCATTGAAAAGACCTACTATCGTAACGGATGAAATTGATAGCAATCTTCAGAAAATTCAAACGATACTTTCCTTATTAGATATTTTTTCCCCTGTTGTTAAAGGTTTTATACAGGGTTTAGCTCCTGTTCCGTTACTGATTACAAAAGAAGAATTAGATAATGCCTTGCATAAATTTGACCTGGAAGAAGTTTATAAAGAGGCACAATTATTAGATACTGAATACCGAAAGGTAGAAAGAAATGTTTCAGCAATAGAAAACCAAATTACAGAATTAGAGCCGTTTGAAGATTTACCTTTCGCTATTCATGAGTTTCGTAAACCAAAAAAAATAAAATTACTTTTTGGTAAAATTATTAATGCATCATATCAAGCACTTAAAAAAGATAATGATTTTAAGAAAAAGACAGCAGTTGAAATTATCTACCCGGGACAATATTATAGGAAAACAGATAAAGTAGGTGAACTCCCTGAATATGGACCTAAAGATACTATTCGTATTTTAGTGGCTTGTTTGCCGGATGATTTGACTGAAATACAGAAGAAATTGAGAGATTATGGATTTGAAGAAATAAGTTTGCCCGAAATTAATGGGACAGTTCGTGACCATATCCGAGAATTAAAGGCGGATTTATCTACCTTAAAAGTGCAAGCCCAGGAGATTGCTAACAAAGCACACAAACTATCTGTTCATCGCAGGACAGCAGAAGTATTGAAGGCATATTGGGAAAATAAAAAGCGAATGGTTTTAAGTAAATCAAAGGCGGTGGAGGGAAAATGGATACAAATACTTACGGGTTATGTCAGAGAAATTGATTTACCTAAATTACAAAAAGTTATAAAAAATGAAATGCCCGAAGTTTCTATTCTTGTAGAAGACCCAGCACCCGGAGAGGATGTCCCTATCAGTATATCATTGCCTCCATTGGTGAGACCTATTCAAATGTTAATTAATATGTATGGACTTCCTCCGTATGATTTCTTTGACCCATCTCCCGCTTTGATATGGGGTTTCTTATTATTTTTTGGTATATGCTTTGGTGATGTAGCGTATGGGTTAATTCTTTTGTTCGCAAGTATCTATATAATGAAACGAACTAAACCATACGAAGGGATTTATAATTTCGCAAAATTATTATTTTTTGCTTCCATACCTACGATTATATGTGGTTTCTTATTAGGTTCATTATTTGGTGATTTATATAAGCCTGAATATTTAGGGGAAAACAATATATTACAGCGGATTATGGAAAAGACAACTGTTTTAAATCCCATGGACCAGCCTGTTGTTCTATTATTAATTGCTTTGGTTATTGGTGTATTAAATCAATTTTTCGGTATCGGTTTGAAAATGTATGGTATGGCAAAGAGGGGAGACAAAGCAGGAGCGGTAATGGACGGATTAATGTGGCTAATAGCCCTTCCAGGTTTCATTATCATTGTGAGCGGAATGTTTGTAACTCCACCTTCATGGTTGAGTTGGATAGGTATTGCACTTTTTGGGATTGGTGCTTTGGGACTTGTGTTAACGCAGGGAAGAGACCAGGCAAATCCCATTGCACGATTTGTAACGGGTTTAATTAGTTTATACGGTATTGTTGGTAGTTATGGTATTACCGCATTCATAGGAGATACGATGTCTTACTGCCGTCTACTGGCTCTGGGTTTAACGACATCTATCGTTGCTATGTCTTTTAATATGATTGCTAACCTTTTGAAACCCATCCCGTATGTGGGAATTATCATTTTTATACTGGCTTTAATTGTAGGTCATTTATTTAACTTTTTAATAAGCGTTATGGGTGCTTTTGTTCATTCCATGCGTTTAATCCTGGTAGAATTTTTTGGCAGATTCTACGAGGGAGGTGGGAAGCCCTTTGAACCTTTAGGATTTAACTCGGAAAGTGCTATTTTAGTAACTTCTGAAGAAAAAAATAAATAAATAAATAATTTAAGGAATAAATAAAACGATAACCGTAAAAAGATGGAGATAAGTGTATGGATAACGCACTTGCAATCGAGATTGGTCGTGGTTTAGCAATCGCTGGAGCAGGTTTAGCCGTAGGTTTAGGTTGCTCCGGGTCAGGAAAAGGAATTGGAATTGCTTCCCAGGCAGTTGGGGGCGTTCTAAGTGAGAAACCGGATTTGTTTGGAAGATTATTGGTTCTGCTGGCGTTGCCGGGAACGCAAGGATTCTATGGCTTTATTACAGCCATTCTTATCTTTGTGCGTTCAGGACTAATTACTGGCCAGATGATAATTACGCCTGGAACCGGGTTAGCACTATTTGTGTTAGGTTTTGGTGTCGGGTTAGCACTGTTTTTCTCAGCACAATGGCAGGGTGAAGCATCTGCGGCGAGTATTGCGTTAGTGGCTCGTAGACCGGAAGCCTTTGGTCGTTCCGTTATTCTCCCTGCAATGGTGGAGACATACGCAGTGGTGGCATTGCTAGTTGCTATTCTGGCTATTAACTGGTTAACGGCAAGCAATGATGTTACTGCATTTATTCGTGCACAGTAATTACATAAAAAACAAATAAAAGTTTTTTGCCTTCATTGTAAGGAATTATAAAATGGCGTTAGATGAAATTAGCAAAGCAGTTTTAGAGTCAGTTCAGCGGGAAGCAGAACTGATAATAAAATCTGCAACAAAAGAAGCTGAGGAAAAGAAGAAAAATGCCCAACGGAATGCGGAAGAAAAAGCAGAACGGCTATATCAACTCGCTATCCGAAATATTGATGAAGAGATGGCAAGGAAATCCGTTCAAGTTCAGGGGCAAATAAATAAAGAAGTTCTGAAAGAAAAAAATATTATTATAAATCAGGTATTCCAAAAAGCCAAAGATTTAGTTTTAAAATCATCGGGACAAGAATACCAGCAATTGATGGAGAAATTATTAGCCCGTGCCATTCCACAGGGCAGTAAAGGAAGTGTTCGAGTTCACAAAGATGATATAGAACTTTTCAAAAATTTGATTAACAAATGGAATACGACCTATGGAACTGTGTTAACAATAGATGATAAAACTTTTCTTCCTTCCCGTGGAGGATTTTTATTCATCGCAGAAGGATACCAGGTTGACCAGACACTGGATACTATTTTAGGTGATTTACAGAGAGAAATTGTTCCTGAAATTGCTCAGAATTTATTTATCGGAAACGCTTAATAGAAAACAAGAAGGAGTAGGTGCTTGAAAGCCCTTTCAAAAGGACAACATCGCTGGGGATTTGTATGTGGACAGATTAGTGTATTAGAGGGGCGATTAATGTCCTATGACTTTTTCATGACACTTGGAGGTATTGAGAAGTCAGAAGATGTCTTACATCGTCTTCAAGAGACTTCCCTTCGTGAATTTATGGTTCCCGGTGCGGAAACATGGGAAGATTGGAGCACTATTATTGATAGTTATGTGCACTCTCAGATAGATGAATTAAAAAAAGCATCTCCCTCACCGGAAATTACGGATGTTTTCTTGTTAAATGAAGATTATGTAAACTTAAAACGAGCAATCAATGGGAAAAACGCATTGTTCCCAAAAAATGTATTCAGTGAATCTCGATTGAATGAAATTGCCTCCGGGAATCCTGCGCTGTTTCCTGAAATTATCAGACCGTCTATTAGTGCTATTGCAAATCCAGCAGGTGCACAATCTGAAAATCCAATAATTACCGATATTGTCCTTGATGGTTGTTATTTAAGACAGTATTTATGGCTAATTTCAAAACTTAATTGCCCTTTGTTAAAAGAATGGTCAGAATGTCGTGTGCTTTCCAAATTAATAGTCGTTCTATGGCGTGCATTAAAAGCAGGACATAATTTAAAAATTTACCAACAATATTTGCTTCCATTAGAGCCTTTTAATCATTTAATTAGCGAACTTTGTGCTACAACAGAATTGAGGTCATGGGGAAATATAATACCCGGGATAATTGGAGATATCTGGAGGGAATGTTTTGAGGTAAGTGAGGATGAACAAATTTCTAAATTTGAACAAAAAGTTTCTGATTTTATAACTCAGCAAGTAAAACAGGCGAAATTACAAACTATGGGGCCCGAACGAGTTGGTGCATTCTGTTGGGGACTGAATATGGAAGCCTTTAACTTGAAACTGATTGTAAGTGGTAAACTCAATGGTTTGCCATCGAATATGCTTAAAGACAGGATTCGACAGACTTATGTATAAAGCGTATGTAATAGGTGAAAAAGGTTTAATACAGGGATTTAAATCCGCTGGATTTGAGGTGTGCCATGCTTTAACCCCTCACGATTTACAACTGATTTTTCAACAAATACAGCAAGAAGGTGGTGCTTCGATAATCTTGATAACAGAAGAACTCGCAAAAGAGTCAAAGGAAATTATACAAGACTATAGATTAATAAGTAATGCAGTTATAACAACGATTCCAACACATAAAGGCACACAACATTTGGGATTTAAAGAACTAAAAAGACAGATAGAATATTCAATCGGTGTGGATATGCTCGGGAAAGAGGAATAAGCCCGATGAACATAAATGAGAAAAATATATTGAATGTAATAATAGTGAATAAAAAAGGAACATTAGGGAAATAGAATATGAGCACAAACAATCAGGGTGAAGTTGTCAAAGTATCCGGACCGTTAGTTGTGGCTCGTGGTTTAGCCGGTGCCAGAATGTATGAAATGGTACGAGTTGGTGAAGCCAAACTGTTCGGAGAAATTATTGAAATTCGAGGAGACGAATATTCCATTCAGGTTTATGAAGAAACTGAAGGAATAGGACCAGGTCAGCCTGTATTCAGGACAGGAGAAGCATTAAGTGTGGAGTTAGGACCTGGTTTAATTCGATCCATTTACGACGGTGTCCAGCGACCTCTGGACAAAATTGCGGCACAATACGGTGAATATATTGTCCGCGGAGCGGAAAGTCCCTCATTAGACCGTTCGCTAATATGGAAGTTTGAACCCGTAGCAAAAGTGGGCGACCATGTCGTAGCAGGTGATATTTTAGGCACGGTGCGTGAGACAAAATTAGTTGTCCATAAAATTTTAGTGCCTAATGGAGTTGAAGGAACAGTTAAAAAAATTGCTCCTGTTGAGGGCAATGTAGATACAATTATTGCTGTTGTTGATACCGAAAAAGGACCGCGTGAATTAACGATGGTTCAGCGTTGGCCAGTTCGTCAACCGCGTCCCGTTGCAAAGAAACTTCCACCGTTGGAACCGTTGACTACAGGACAACGCGTTCTTGATATGTTTTTCCCTATGACAAAGGGTGGAACGGCTTGTGTACCGGGACCATTCGGAAGTGGTAAAACGGTGGTTCAACACCAGTTAGCAAAATGGGCAAATGCAAATATTGTAGTTTATGTGGGATGTGGTGAGCGTGGGAACGAAATGACCGATGTGCTTATGGAATTCCCCGAACTGAAAGACCCCGAATCTGGTGAACCCCTTATGGAACGAACAGTTCTTATTGCAAATACATCTAACATGCCTGTAGCCGCCCGTGAAGCCAGCGTATTCACAGGGATTACTATTGCAGAGTATTTCCGTGATATGGGCTACAGTGTGGCTTTGATGGCAGACTCGACAAGTCGCTGGGCAGAGGCTATGCGTGAAATGTCAGGTCGTTTGGAAGAAATGCCCGGCGAAGAAGGCTATCCCGCCTATTTAGGAACACGAATTGCCAGTTTCTACGAACGCTCAGGGAATGTTATCTGTTTGGGTTCGGACAAGAGAAACGGAACATTATCTCTTATCGGTGCGGTATCCCCTCCGGGCGGAGACTTCTCAGAACCTGTGGTGCAGGCTACTCTCCGTGTCGTTAAAGTATTCTGGGGACTGGATGATAAATTAGCCTTTGCCAGACATTTCCCTGCGATAAACTGGCTAACTTCGTATTCTCTGTATCAAGAGGTAGTAGATAGATATGCCAATGAACATTACAATGCACGATGGTCGGAAGTGCGTCGAAGAGCAATGGCTATATTACAACGAGAAGCAGAGTTAGAAGAATTGGTGCGTCTGGTAGGTATGGATGCCTTACCGGCGGAAGACCGTTTATTGATGCAGGCGGCAAAGATGATAAGAGAAGATTTCTTACATCAGAACGCCTTTGATGAATTGGATACCTATACATCTATGGTAAAACAATTCCAACTTTTGAATACGATTTTACATTATTACGATGAAGTTCGTCCAGCATTACAAAAAGGCGTTCCTTTAACCAAACTATTGACTTTACCTGTTCTCGAAGAAATTTCAAAAGCAAAATTAATCCCTGAAGATAAACTAACACAATTTGATGAATTGAGAAGTAAAGTTTCGGAACAAGTAAAATCTTTAATGTCATAAAGTTATTGATAAATGTTAAACAACATAAAAATAGAGTGAGGTGAATAACCGTGGTTACGAAAGAATATCGCACAGTAAAAGAAATTATCGGTCCACTAATGTTAATTGAAGGAGTAGAAGGAATTACTTACGGTGAACTAACGGATATTCGTCTTGACGATGGAACTATGCGTCGTGGACGAGTACTGGAAGTGCATCGGGACAAAGCAGTAGTTCAGGTATTCGAAGGTACCAGTGGACTGGCACCCCAAGGTGTTACGGTTAAGTTTTTGGGAAAAGGTGTCGAATTAGGTGTTTCGGGTGATATTTTAGGTCGTGTATTTGATGGTTTCGGAAGACCTATTGATGATGGTCCTCCTATTATCCCCGAAAAATGGTTGAATATTAACGGGAACCCCATGAACCCTTATTCCAGAGACTATCCTAACGAATTTATCCAAACAGGTATTTCAACAATAGACCTGTTAAATCCATTAGTGCGTGGACAAAAACTTCCCTTCTTTTCAGGGTCTGGTTTGCCTCACTCAAGAATGGCAGCACAAGTAGCGCGTCAAGCAAGGGTATTAAAAACGGGTGAAAAATTTGCTGTAATATTCGCTACAATGGGTATTACCTTTGAAGAAGCGGAATTTTTCATTAATGACTTCCGTAGAACAGGCGCTCTTGAAAGAGCCGTATTGTTCATTAACCTTGCGGATGACCCGGCTATCGAACGAATAGCAGTTCCACGAATGGCTTTGACCGTAGCAGAATTTTTAGCATACGAAAAAGATATGCATGTGCTTGTTATTCTGACTGACTTAACGAACTATTGCGAAGCGTTACGCGAAATATCGGCGGCACGGAAAGAAGTTCCGGGAAGACGCGGTTATCCCGGTTACTTATATACCGACTTAAGCACGATTTATGAGCGTGCAGGTCGTATCAAAGGTAAGATGGGTTCCATAACCCAACTTCCTGTGTTAACCATGCCTGAAGATGATAAAACACATCCTATCCCTGACCTTACGGGATATATCACAGAAGGGCAGATTATTTTAAGTCGTTCTCTACATGCGCAGGGTATTTATCCCCCTGTAGATGTTCTTCCGTCCCTATCCCGATTAAAGGACAAAGGTATTGGTGTCGGAAAAACTCGTGAAGACCATGCCAATGTAATGAATCAGTTATATGCAGCATACGCACGCGGTAAGAATGCAAAAGAATTGGCGGTGGTATTAGGTGAATCTGCTTTGAGCGATATTGACCTTTTATATGTAAAATTTGCAGATGCATTTGAAGACCGTTTCATCCGTCAGGGTGAAGATGAAAACCGCAGTATTGAGGATAGTCTGCGGATTGGTTGGGAATTACTCGGTTTGCTTCCGAAATCAGAGTTAAAGCGTGTAAGACCTGAATTTATTGAAAAATACTATCCCGAAAATAAATAAACCCATATAGAATTATTATATAAGGTTGCTATATGAGATTAGCAGTAAATCCGACAAGAATGGAGTTGCTTCGGCTACGAAAAAGATTGGTCGTAGCCCAGCGAGGTCATAAGTTGTTAAAAGATAAATTAGACGGTCTGATGAAGGATTTCGGGAGAATTACAGCAGAATATAAAAAGGCACGATTAGAAGTAGATAATGAATTGCCTCAGGTTTTGAAATTATTTGTTTTAGCAGAAGCCACATCATCAAGATTAATTGTGGAAGATGCTCTTGAATCTACAAGACAAGAGATGGATATTCAGATGAAGCCTCAAAGATTGATGAGTGTTCAAATTCCCAAGTTAGAGATTACTTTTGGAAAAAGTGAAGGTGGATACTCATTGATTCATACCTCATCCGAATTGGACAAAGCCATAACAAAAATGAAAGAATTCTTACCTAAACTATTGAGAATGGCTGAATTGGAAGAAACTGTCCGCAGGTTATGTCAGGAAATAGAGAAGACGCGAAGAAGAGTTAACGCTTTAGAGCATACATTAATTCCACGAATGAAAGAGACTATCAAATTTATTAAGAACAAATTGGACGAAATGGAACGCTCTACCACCAGTCAATTGATGAGGATAAAGGCACAGCGTTTGGCACAAGAAGCAGGGAAGTAGATTTTTATCAGGTCGGACAAGTAAGACAAGTCCGACCTGATTGAACTGTGCAAGAGAAATTTATTTTACCCAATTCACTTGAATATTTTCCTGGAAATTCCGTGCATGTTCACTAACCTGAGCGGTCTTTACATCACCGGAGTGAATATACATTCGATAACGGAATGCTAAAGTGTCTCCCTTTTTTATCATATAATTTCCATTTTCTGGTAGGTCCTTATTATATTCTTTTTCACGGAAGTAGGAATAACCAAAACAATTAGCACCAAAAAGTCCATACTTACGGACATGCCAACTGGTGGGATAACGCAGGTTCGATGGATGGTCAAAAATAGCCAATCCCCGCCAACCAACATCTTTCATATCAGCAGAGTAATCACACCATGGGGTCGGTTTTCCCCAAACTTTATCCTCACCTGTTTCACCACTTGCTATGGTTATTACCCCTTTTGAGGAAATGTCGGGATGCATTCTTGCGGCTACAATTCCCCCTTCTTTTGTATCTATAAATTCGGTGTCCTTTTCTTCTGCAATAAATGAGACAAAAGCATCAAAAATACGGGCTTTTTCAGGTGTATTATAAAAACGATATTCACGATTCTCTGTAATGAGGTAATTCCCATCTTTGTCATACCACTTATTATTGCTAATTATCCAGCCGTAAGCATCACCAGAGCCATAAGTTACATTTTCTACTCTTTGACTACCGGTTTCTTCTCCTTCTGTCCAGACATCTACACCATTAATATCTCCATAAGCAGACCAGAATGATTTATGGTGAGGATGGTCTTGGGCAAATTTAGGAGTTCCTTCGGGTTTCATGGGATAGTCTCGTGTGATTGTAACTTGATTTTCAGACATCAATGGCCAGAGAAACGGCTTTTTCCACTCTTTGCCATAATGATATACCGTAAGTAATTTATCATCAATAATAACCTTCAAAGTATCCGGGACATCTCCAGGAATTACCTGGACATGAGGCACATATTCTGCTGGTTTATCATGAAGTCTTACCTCGTAAGTATGTTCTGTATTGGGCATTGCACCCTCAGGGATACATACAAATTCCCCATTTCGTATAGTTACAGGAAATTCTTTGCCTGTTTTTGCATGGAGTATTGTTGCTATTTTATTTTCAGGGACAGTAGCATTGCAAGGTAAAACAAGAATGGGATTAACCATTTTATAATCACCCGCTTTAAGTTGAATTTTCATTTGTTCCAGCGACTCAGAGAAAACAGAAGCATTCAAAGTAAATAATAGAATTGAAAAAATAGATATAAAAATAAACTTGCCATTCATAGAAAAACTCCTTTATCTTGGGGGTGATAGTATGTTATTTGTGTCTATTATAGAACTTTATTCTGTTATCTTTCAAAAACTAAAAAAAACAATCAGTTTTAAATTAGAGAAGAATTTTTAGTATTCTTATACGAAATGTCAATAGAAAACAAAAGGAATAAGTTATGGAAACAAGAAGGGATTTCATAAAGACATGTGCTTTAGGTTTTGGTTTAACAGGTGTTAGCCAGATTACTTTTGGAGGTACAGAAACTGGACAAAAGAAAGAAAATAATGAAACAAAAAGGTATCAAGGGGGAATTAGTCCCTGGCCTTTGGTTTTAAATACAAGCACAATAAGACCTGCCCCAAATTTATTAGAAAAGATAAAGATTGCTCATGAGACGAAATGGGATGGAATAGAACCATGGATTAATGAAATAGAGGAACATGAAAAACAAGGAGGTAATTTAAAAGATTTAGGTAAACAAATTAAAGATTTGGGGCTTATGGTTCCTAATGTAATAGGTTTGTGGGATTCTATGCCTGATGGTGAGGAAAACTTCAAATCCTCTCTGGAAGTTAGCCGTAACCGAATGCGGATGGCTGCAGAAATAGGGGCGACACATATTGCAGCAATTCCGGCACCTGACAGGGAAAACATAGACCTGAAATGGTGTGCCCGTTGTTATAAAGAATTATTAAAGATTGGCGAGGAGGAATACGGTATAAGGGTTGCTGTTGAGTTTGTGGGTTTCTTTAAAGGTGTTTATCGTTTTGGACAAGCCTGTGCCATTGCTGTGGATGCAGATGACCCAAGAGCGTGTATAGTTGCAGATACTTTTCACTTATTCCGTGGGGGTTCGGGTTTCTCTGGTTTAGAATTAGTTCAAGGCAAACTTATTGCCCATTTCCATTGGAATGATGTGCCGGGAGATGTACCTCGCGAAGAACAAGGCGATGCTCACCGCGTATTTCCCGGAGATGGAATACTTCCTTTAAAAGATGTATTATTAACATTAAAGAATATAGGATATACAGGTTGCCTGTCGTTAGAAATTTTTAACAGAGAATATTGGAAGCAGGACTTAAAAGTAGTAGCAGAAAATGGTTTGAAAAAAATGCAGGAATCTGTTAAGTCATCAGGAGTGTAATGGATGCGATTACGATTTTTATTGTTTATAGGTATAATACTATTTTTACCCGTTGTTTTTAGTTGTCAGCATGGCAATGTGCTGGAAACATTGAGTATAAATACAGAGATTAAACCGGAAGAAAGCCCGGATTTATTGTTGGAAGATATATATTCCGGTGAGGAAGAAGAGGAAATAGAAATATCTTTGAATGAGATGGATAATGCAGAAAAAGAAGATATACCGGAGGGGATAGAATTTAGTGAAAAAGTCCCTCATCTCTGGCCTATAAAAGATAATTCGGGATACATAAGTTCCTGGTTTGGCGGTTCTCGTAGTAAAGGAGGCGGTAGGACAAGAGTTCATAAGGGAATTGATATTATTGTTCCACAAGGAACCCCGGTGATAGCAACAGCCGATGGAATTGTTCGTTTATCAGGGTCAATGCATGGTTACGGTTTACTAATTGTTATTGAACATACGGATGGTATCCACAGTGCGTATGCTCATTTAAGCCAATTGTTAGTTAAAGTAGGAGATGTTATAAAGGAGGGGGATATTATAGGACTGTCTGGCGCCACGGGAAGGGTAACCACTGCTCATCTACATTATGAAGTCAGAAAAGGTGAAAAAGCACTGAATCCTTTATGGTTCCTCCCGGCTATAGAAGAGTAAATTTCTTAAATACAGATAAATGCCTTTATTTATCCAGTCAATTTCATTTTAGGGGGTATAGATTTAAAATGTATAATATAATGAAGTTAAAAGTTGTTCGACTTTATAAGGAGGCTGAATACTCTGATTACAGGTAATGTTCACGGCTTAAAAGCAAATCAAATCAAGAGGCTTGAATCATTAAAAAATAGGAAACCGGTTGCAACGCGAATAATTTCAGTAGAGTTGAGCCGAACTTTATGTGAACTATCTCATGAGATTGGTCGGCAAATAGGTGTTCTTATAGACCGCAGAGGAAAAATAACGGATGTATGTGTAGGAGATGCCCAGTCAATTCCCATGCCTCCTATTGATAGGAGGGCGTTAAACCGTTTATCTGAAGTCCGGCTTGTTCATACGCATTTAGGGACACATACTGGATTAGATGACGATGATTTGAGTTATCTTGCTATTTATAGATTAGACGCTGTGGCTGCAATAGAAGTAGATAATAATGCCCTTCCCAAGAAAATATATTTTGCCCATTTACTTCCCGCAAATAATGAGAATAAATCGTGGCAAATTTATCCCCCGACTACTGTTTATGATTTAAAGGACGATTTTTTAGAATTAATTCAGTCTTTGGAAGAAGAATTAGAACGCAATCGTGTTTTCAATCAACCTAACTTAAAAGGGGACAATGCCATTCTAATTCATGTTTCCACACAACCTTTGTCTATAATACAGGATTCAGTGCAGGAACTCACGGAGTTAGCCCGAAGTGCCGGGATAAAGGTATTGGATAAAATAATACAAAGGAGACCTCCCGATGCAAGGTATGTTTTGGGACAGGGGAAGTTCAAACAGATACTTATACGGGCAGTGCAGTTAGGGGCAGATATGCTTGTTTTTGACCAGAATCTGAGCCCTTCGCAGGTAAAATCCCTGTCTGACTTTACTGATTTGAAAATTTTAGATAGGACGCAAGTGATATTAGATATATTTGCCCAACACGCAATTACAAGAGAAGGAAAGATTCAAGTCGAATTAGCACAACTAAAATATCTGTTTCCCTTTCTGGGTATAAAACAAACTGCACTATCGCGATTGACAGGAGGTATTGGGGGAAGAGGACCCGGTGAAACGAAATTAGAGATTGATAGAAGAAGAGCGAGAGACCGAATTGCTCAACTGGAACAAGAAGTAAAAGAATTAGGAAAACGAAGAGAACTAAGAAGACAGGTCCGAACAATTCGTCAAGTTCCAACTGTGGCTATTGTAGGATACACAAATGCGGGAAAATCTACTTTGTTAAACAACTTAACAAATAGTAAAGTTGTTGCTGAAGACTTTTTATTTGCTACCTTACACCCAGTTTCAAGAAGATTGCGTTTTCCTCGCGAAAGGGAAGTGATTATTATAGATACAGTAGGTTTTATACGAAACCTGCCTAAAGATTTAATGTCCGCATTTCGAACAACATTTGAAGAAATTAATGATGCGGATTTATTATTACATGTATTAGATGTTTCATCTGAAGATGTTGAAGAAAAACACGACACCGTAGTTAAACTGTTAAAAGATTTAGAATTGGATACCAAACCAAGAATTAATGTATTAAATAAAATAGATAAGGCAAATCCCTCTATTGTTCAAGGACTAATTCAACAATATGATGGAGTTCCTATTAGTGCCTTAGATTCTTCTACATTTAATCCTTTACTTGAAAAGATGGAGACACTTCTTTGGGGACGAACAGCGTTATACGAATCAAAATTTTAGTAATGCTTCTTTTTTTAGGGACTTTATTTCAATGTTCTAAAAGCGCAGATGTGGCTACTACTATAACATTAGCAAAAAATAAAGTAAATGAGTATCTCCAATTGCAAAAACAAATTCAGCATACTCCAACTTCTTCATCACAACAATTGCAAGAACTAAATGTAAAAGCCCGTTCCTTAATAAATGATGCCCAGATTATGTTGGAGCAAATAGATGTTGTAAATTTAGGTTTCTCGGAAGGGATTGATGTGTATCTGGATGTTTTAGAGATTCAGGGTAATCATGACCTGGTTGTTAACATTTTAGAGAAACATATTAGAAAAGATTCAGAGAATGGAGATTATTGGGTTCGATTGGGTTGGAATAACATGAAGAAGGGAAAGGAGTGGCTTCAGGAGGCTTTCCGTTGTTTTGAAAGAGCCGTAAAGTTAAAGGTATCCGAAAAAGAGAAGATACGATTATGGAGGTCTTTTGGAGATATTTATTGGGAATTAAGACAAATAGAACCAGCAAGAGAGTCTTATAATAAGGCTTTAGAGATAGGGAATGATACTTGGTCAAAAGTCGGTTTGGCGGGTATTGATGTTGTTGATGGGAATATGAAAGAAGCAGAAGATAGACTGGTATCTATTGGTAAAGATTTACAGGAATATGATATTCCCGTTCGATTAAGAATGAGGGAAGCAGTAGCAATATTTGAAGAACATAAAAAAAATATTGAAGAAAAAGCAGAGACGATGATGGCGTATAGCCATATATTATATAGAGCGGGAAGGATAGAAGATGCTATTGCTACTGCAAGTCATGCTTTGTTTATGAATAACCAAAATTGGGAAGGGTGGAATTTTTTGGGGAGTATATACCTTCAATTAGGTTACTTAAAAGATGCAGAAAAGACATTTTCGGAGTCTTTAAAAATAAATTCAGACCAGCCCAATGTGAAGAAGATTGTTGAAGAGTTGTCAAAGGCAGAAAATGCAAATCCTCGAACAGACAAAAACCCTCAACCGTTAATATTTAGAAAAAACTAACGGTAAAAGTAGAATATCAAGAAAATGAACAGATATTGGAGCAATATAATTAAAGTTGTGATATTAATAAAAATATGATATAATATAGTGCATTTCTGTAAGAATTCCCTTATAACTATTAGAGTAAAAATATGTTTGAGTCCCTTTCAAAAAAATTAGAATCAGCGTTTAAGTTCTTTCGTGGTCAACTTCGGCTAACAGAAGAGAACATGAAAGAAGGGTTGCAAATTATTCGTGTAGCCCTTCTGGAAGCCGATGTTAACTACAAAGTGGTCAAAAAGTTTATTGAAGATATTCAACAAAAAGCATTGGGACAAAATGTTTTAGAGAGTATAAATCCAACTCAACAACTTATTAAAATTGTATATGATGAACTTGTAGAAATTATGGGTGGTGAAAATAAAGACCTTGTAAAGGCAAGCATGCCACCCACAATAATAATGATGGTTGGATTGCAGGGACAAGGTAAAACCACATCCGCAGCAAAACTTGCATATTACATGAAGAGGAAAAAAGGGCAAAAGCCGATGTTAGTTGCATGTGATATTTATCGCCCTGCCGCTATAAAGCAGTTAGAGATTTTAGCACAACAGGCAGAAGTGGAATATTTTTCTTTGGGTTCGGATGTAAATCCTGTAGATATAGCCATGATGTCTATTGGCGAAGCAAATTTAAGAGGATGTGATACGGTTATTCTGGATACCGCCGGGAGACTTCACATTGATACAGAGATGATGGCGGAAGTTCGGCAAATAGCCATGCAAGTAAAGCCCCATGAAATACTTTTTGTAGCCAATGCTATGATGGGGCAGGATGCAGTCCGTTCAGCGAAACAGTTTCACGATACCGTGCCACTTACAGGTGTTGTCTTAACACAGATGGATGGTGATGCTCGTGGTGGTGCCGCATTAAGTATTATCGAGGTTACAAATTGTCCCATTAAATTTATTGGTGCCGGTGAAAAGATTGATGCGTTAGAGTTATTCCACCCCAGACGCATGGCAGACCAGATTTTAGGAATGGGCGATGTTGTCTCTCTTGTGGAAAAAGCACAAGAGGTTGTAGATAAAGAAAAAGCGATGCAATTTCAGGAGAAAGTTCGAAAAGCTAACTGGGATTTGGAAGACTTTCTGGAACAAATGCGACAGGTCAAAAAGATGGGAAGTTTTGGTGATTTGATAAAGAAAATTCCCGGGATTGGTAAAATGATACCTTCCGGTATGGACCTGCCAGAAGATGAAATGAAACATACAGAGGCGATAATACTTTCAATGACAAAGGAAGAGAGACGCAATCCGAAAATCATTAATGGAAGTCGTCGTAGACGGATTGCAGATGGAAGTGGAACATCAGTGCAGGAAGTGAATGCACTATTGAAAGATTTTGAAAAGATGCGTAAGATGATGAAAGATATGGTTAAAGGGGCAAAAGGAAAAATTCCGAAGGGAATGGGTCCTTTTATGCCCGGAGGTATGATGTAATAGAAAAGAATGAATTAAATTAACATATAACACAGAAAAACAACAAAGAAAGGAAGATTATGGCAACAGTAATACGGTTAAAAAGAGGTGGAAGAACTCATGACCCTTACTATCGTATCGTGGTTATGGATTCCAGAGAAAGAAGACAGGGAAAAGAGATTGATATTATCGGGTTTTATCAACCTAAGGCTCGCCCTGAACCTATTACAAAGATTGATGAAGAGAAATTGAAGCAATGGCTGAATAAAGGTGTTCGTACATCGGATACAGTGCGTTCTTTAATCAAAAAGATGGGTATTTTGAAAAATACCACGAATGCTTAATCTTAATAGTGTAATGATATTGGAGTTATACCGTGAAAGACCTTGTAGAATTTATAGTTAAAAAATTGGTTAAAAAACCAGAAGAGGTTTCCGTATCTTCCATAGAATCCGAAGAACAGATTGTGTTGCAATTGAAAGTGGAAAAGGAAGATATGGGAAGAATTATCGGTAAGAATGGCAAGACAATTAAAGCAATACGGACAATAGTTAATATTGCTTCTGCCAAATTCGGGAAAAAGGTAAATCTGGAAGTTCTCGAATAACAGAAAAGATAAACTGTAAGTTTATATAGAATGACAATACAAATAGATGTCTTAACAATTTTTCCAGAATATTTTACGATACCTCTTCAAAATAGTTTGTTAGGTAAGGCAATTCAAGAGGGAATAATGAAAGTAAAAATACATAACATAAGAGATTTTGCGAAAGATAAGCATAAAACGGTTGATGATACTCCGTATGGAGGTGGACCAGGAATGGTAATGAAGTGTGAACCTATATTTGATGCTATAGATGATCTAAAAGGTAGCAACTCACTTGAACATATAATTTTATTATCTCCCGGAGGCAAAATCCTTACACAGGACAAAGTCAAGGAAATGGCACAGTGGAAGGATTTTGTACTGATATGTGGGCGATATGAAGGAGTTGACGAACGAATTGTTGAGAACTTGATAACAGAAGAAATATCTATTGGCGATTATGTATTGAGTGGCGGTGAATTACCCGCACTTGTAGTTATCGAGGCTGTTAGTCGGATGTTGCCCGGTGTTATTGGTGAATGGGAATCCGTTACAAACGATTCTTTATATGATGGGTTATTATCCTATCCGCAGTACACAAAACCTGCGGAATTCCGCGGAATGAAAGTCCCGGAGATATTATTGTCAGGCAATCATGAAAAGATACGGATTTGGCGAGAAGAACAATCGCTCTCAAGAACAAAAAAGAAACGACCTGATTTGTTAGAAAAATATCTGGAAAAGAAAAAGACAAATGATGAGCAAGTGGAATAATTAAATATAAAATAAATATAATATACACTTTATAAAAGGAGAATTAACCGTGGATGTAATTACTGAATATTTATCCAAACACATGAAACCCCCTGAGAAATTGCCCGAATTTAATATAGGAGATACAGTTCGGGTGCATTTTAAGATTGTTGAAGGGGGAAAAGAAAGAATTCAGATTTTTGAAGGTGTAGTTATTGGTCGCAAACATGGAACCAGTCCCCATGCTACATTTACTGTGAGAAGAGTAACTTATGGTGAAGGAGTGGAACGCGTTTTCCCGTTACATTCCCCCCGTATTGCTAAAGTAGATGTTGTTCGCGAAGGTAAAGTGAGAAGAGCAAAACTTTATTACCTGAGAGAGCGTATTGGTAAGCATGCCAAAGTAAAAGCGAAGCAGAGACTTACCAGCGAAGAAACACCTCAAGAATCATCCAACGAAAGTTAAAATCCCATACAAATTGCTTTATTTCATAGGTATAGGGGGCTTATCAATTTGAAAAAACATATAAAAGGAGGGTATAGTTTTAAAAACTATGGAATAATTATATGTTGAATGGGGATGTTCTTGTATTAAATCGCTCATGGATAGCGGTGAATATAACCACCGTGAAAAGGGCTATGGTTTTGCTCTTTCAAGGGCATGCTTGTGTTGTTCACCCTAAAGATTATACTCTGTATGATTTTAATTCCTGGTGTGAATTGTCACAGCAAAGAGAACAATTTTGCAAGGGGCGTTATATTGTTACACCCAGTATAAAGATATTACTCCCTGATGTTATTCTGCTGACTGTTTATAATGGTTTTGTCTTTCGTGAAGTTCGTTTGTGTAGAAAAAATATATTTGAAAGGGACCGCTGTCAGTGTCAATACTGCGGGAAGGTATTACCTAAACACGAATTGACTATAGACCATGTAATACCTCGTTCCCGTGGTGGTGAAGATACATGGGAGAATTTAGTACTTGCATGCTTATCGTGTAATTTGCGGAAAGGGAACCTTACGCCGGATGAAGCACAGATGTCTTTACTTCGCAAACCTATTGCACCTAAATGGTTACCGAAATTGGGAATTCGTGTCCGTAAAGAGCAATTATCAACATGGCAGAAGTTTGTTGATTTTGCATACTGGCATACGGAAATATCCGAGTAGTGTTTATAAAAAATAATAGAGGGGAGTATTCTTTATTTATCAGTAATTTCACCATAAAATGGCTATAAGAATGGAAAAATGGAATTATTTGTTTTGAGAATATTATGTTTGCAGATGTAATCGTTTTATTACCTATTGATAGTGTTCTAACTTACAGAGTTCCTGAAAATTTGCAATCCAGAATTTCTGTAGGTTCCCGTGTGATTGTTCCTGTTCGGAATACAATGGATGTGGGTATCGTTATAAGTGTCCATAAAGAACCTCCAGAAAATGATATTGCGAAAGAAATCAAAGATATTATTGATATACCAGATGAGGAAACGGTAATCAATAAAGAACTGATACAATTGTGTGAGTGGATTTCCGATTATTATATATGTCCTCCGGGCTTATCGCTTCAAATGGCAATTCCCGGTTTTTTAAGGTCAACAGGTAAAATTAAGTATGCTGTAAATAAAGAGAAGCATTGTAATTATTTGCCGGGGAGTCTCCCATATCAAATTTTTGAAGTTCTTAAGGATAGACCTCTGGATCTAAAAGAATTGAAGAAAAGAGTTGGGAACGAAGGGGTAGATAATGAGATACCTCTTTTACTAAAAGATGGCATTATAAAAATCATTGTTGAACCGATAAGTATTCAAGAAAAAGTAAAAAAAGAAATATGGGTACGATTGCGAAAAGATAAAGTAATTAAACAGGAGGATATATTAATCTGGCAAAAAAAAGCACCTCAACAGGTAAAAACTTATCTATTCTTGCTTCATGAAGGAAAAGACTATCCACTTTCAGAGTTAGTTCAAAGACAAGAAATTAGCAGGAATATTGTTTTGTCACTTAAACGGAAAGGATTGGTAGAACTAATAGAAAAAAATGTCCTGCGAACTCCCAGAGTATATCAATATACAGAATCCTTTGAGAACAACCAGTCAATAATTCTAAATGAAGAGCAACAACTATGTGTTAAATCTATATCTGATGCAATTCAAAAACGGCAGTTTAAGACTTTTTTGCTTTTTGGTGTAACAGGTTCTGGGAAAACAGAGGTATATTTACAGACAATTCAAAAAGCAATAGAATGCGGATTGCAATCCCTGCTTCTCGTGCCAGAAATTTTTCTTACACCTCAAACTATTGCCAGATTATATTCACGATTTAAAGAACAAGTTGCTGTTTTGCATAGCGGTTTAAGTGAGGGTGAAAGATTTGATGAATGGCGAAGGATAAAAGAAGGAAAAGTAAATGTAGTTGTAGGTGTCCGTTCTGCAATTTTTGCACCTTTACAGCGATTGGGACTTGTTATCGTGGATGAGGAACATGAACATACCTATAAGCAAGGAGAAACTCCTCGATACCATGCAAGAGATGTTGCAGTTATGCGTGCCCAGATAAACTCTGCTGTGTGTGTTTTGGGTTCAGCAACGCCATCTCTGGAATCTTTTGTGCATGCTTCATCATCCAAATATCATTTGCTTCGCTTAACCCAAAGAGTTGCCTCTGGCTCTTTACCTTCTATTCATATTGTTGACTTGAGAAAAGAAACAGATAAAACCTCTGGAGAACCCGTGCTTTCAATGGCATTGAGAGAGAAGATAAGTGAACGACTTAATAGAAAAGAACAAACTATTTTATTAATCAACCGTCGTGGTTTTTCGCCTATATCCATGTGTCCGTCCTGTGGTTGGATAGTATCATGTCCCAATTGCAATACAAGTTTGAATTATCACAGATACGATGGGACAGTGCGTTGCCATTATTGCAATTACAAACAACCCAGATCGGTGCAGTGTATGGAATGTGGAACAACACCTTTAGTTCTGATAGGAACAGGGACACAGAGAATAGAAGATTTGTTAATACAGTACTTCCCTTCAGCAACCATTGCAAGAATGGATACGGATGTTACTATGTCGAAAAGCAGGGGGTATTCTATTTTAAAAAAATTTGCAGAACATAAAATAGATATTCTTATTGGAACTCAGATGATAGCCAAAGGACATGACTACCCCAATGTTACTTTAGTAGGTGTATTGAATGCGGATATCGGTTTGTCTATTCCTAATTTTCGTTCTACGGAATTTGTCTTTCAATTACTCATGCAAGTGGCAGGTCGTTCTGGCAGAAGAGAGAGGGCGGGAGAAGTTGTTATCCAAACATTTATGCCTGCCCATTATGTAATCAAATCTATCCAAAATCATAATTACGAGTTATTTGCAGAATATGAATTAAGGAATCGTAAAATTGTAGGATATCCGCCATATAATCGCATGATTCAATTCGGCTTGGAAGCAGAAGATGAAAAAGAAGTAAAAGATATGGTGTATAATCTTGTGCAATATTCTCGAAAGAACTTCAACTTAAAGCAGATTAACTGTAATATATTAGGACCTGCTCCTGCTATAATACGCAAGGTTCAGGGAAGATTTCGTTGGCAATTTGCACTATTGGGAAAAGCCACGAAAACGATTAATGCCATAGCAAGAGATATAAACAACTATTTTCAAACTCAAAAAACAAGTAGTAAACTCTACCTTCGAATTGATGTTGACCCTTATGAAATATATTAAAATATTGCCTATAAAATCAGGAAAGGTGAAGTATGGAAGTTAAAGCGTTTATTTTTGATTTAGATGGAACTTTAATGGATTCTGAAATTATTTGGGTATATGCGATTCATGAATATCTTTTAGATAAAGGATTTGATGTAAGCTATGACTATGCCGTTGACCTTGTTTATGGCAATTCTTGGGAATATATTTATGAAGAATTGGATAAAAAATACCCTGAGTTAAAGAATGAAATGCCCAATTTTATAGAAAAAGTATATCCCTATTTTAATAAACACGCGGAAAAAATGCCTCTGGCGATACCCTCTTCCATACAACTATTAAAAGAACTTTCAACAAATTATATTTGTGCTATTGTTTCAGGTTCTTATCGTAGAGATGTTATAGAAGCCATTCACAGATTAGGTATAGAGGAAAACATATCTTTATTTTTAGGGAAGGAAGATTACTATCCTGGCAAACCTCATCCTGCAGGATATTTAAAAGCAAGTGAGATGTTAAAAGTAAAACCTGAACAGTGTGTCGTTTTTGAAGATTCTACGGTAGGGGTTAATTCCGCAAAATCAGCAGGTATGTTCTGTGTAGCTCTGGCACGACCCGACCGCCCTAAACAGGATATTTCACTTGCAGATTTTGTTCTTCCTGATTTAGGTCAGTTTTCCCTGGATTTACTGAAGCAGAAATGTGGAGAAAAATGTTCAGCGATGGAATAGGCTTAAAGCAAATATTATGAGATTGATAATGATAGTAAGTATTAAGCTCAGAACGATAGAAGTGGTCACTGGAAAATAAAACTTCCCTTTTTCCCATTCAAGATTTATATCCCCGGGAAGTTTCCCTAATTTGAAGGGCAGAAAATTGGATAACCAGATTATTCCTCCGATGAATAGGAATATAAGTCCAAAAATAAAAAAGTATTTTGCAAGGTTTTCCATTTTAAACCTCCATCAATACTTGTCTAAACACTTTTTATATGTCTCAAGTGTTTTTTGAGCGGTCTTTTCCCATGTAAAATTGTTAGCGTAAACAATTCCATTTTGGCTCATTTCCTGTCTTTTTGTATTGTCTTCACAGAGATAATAAATTGATTCAGCAATTTGCTGAATATTATAAGGGTCAACCAATAGTGCTTTATCCCCAAGTATTTCGTGAAGACTACCACAATTGGAAGCAATTACAGGTGTACCACAACTCATTGCTTCAAGAGGTGGTAATCCAAAACCTTCATAAAAACTTAGATAGATAAAAATATCTGCTCCACTTATAATAACGGGTAAATCTTTGTCCGAGATATACCCTAATCTATGAATTCGTTCTTTATACTTTGATTTATTTATGGATTGTTCAATTGTATCCGTCTTCCAGCCTGCACGTCCTATAATGACAAGGTCATTATGAATTTTGTTAGCAATATTTGACCATGCTTCAATCAGAGATGGGATATTTTTGCGGGGTTCTAATGTGCCAGCATACAAGACATATTTTGGGGGAAGTTTATATTTATTTTTAATCATTTCTATTTGTTGTTGTGTTTGGGGTTTAAAGAAATCACTCACTCCAAGGTATATTACATCAATCTTATCTTTATCAATACTGTAATGCTTTTGTATTTCTTTTCCAGAAAAGAAAGAGTCGGTAATAATTCGTTGAGAGAATTTTATTGTTTCTTCGACCCTTTTTTTATAAAACCATTGATAATGGATTGGAAACCAGTGTGGATTTTCTAAGAAAGCGAGGTCATGGACCGTTGTAATATGAGGAACATCCCCTAATTTGTATCCATAGGTTGCGGGATAATGGACAATATCAGGTTGGAATTCTTTGAAGTACTTTTTTAAAAGAAATGATTGAAGGAATCTTGTGATATATCTGTTATTTGGTAAATGTTTTACAGTTAGTTTATCAGATGATATAGATAAAGACTTTGAAGCAGGAAGTAATATATGTAACTTTTCAGGAATATTAATAAGAACCTTTATTAATTCTTCCGTATATCTTCCCGTTCCACTTAGATTACCTATTTGAAAACCGTTTAATAAAATGCGTGTCATATTTTCCCCAATTCTTTATAAACTTCAAAATGAGATTGAGCCGTTTTTATCCAACTAAATTTCGTTGCCTGTAAAATACTATTTGAAACCATATCATTTAGCATTTTTTTATCCGATAGAACATTGAGTATTGTTTCCGCGAAACTATCTATGTCCTGAGGATTTAATGTAATACCGTTGGGTCCAACAACTTCAGGCAAAGCCCCATGATTAGAAACAATTGTCGGACAACCACAAGCCATGGCTTCAAGAGGTGGTATTCCAAAACCTTCATCAAAACTGGGGAAAACAAATAAATCTGCAGAGTTATAGAACCATTTTAATTCAGTATGGTCTTGTATGTAGTTCAAATAAACAATTTTATCTAAACATTCTAACTGTTGCATTTTGAAAAGAATTTCATCTGCATGAAATCCTTTTTTCCCTAATAGAACAAGTTTATGGGGTATCTGACGATGTATCTTTTCATAGATATTAAGTAAACCTGTTATATTTTTTCTTTCTTCTATAGTGCCAACGAATAGAATGAAAGGAGGCGAAATATGATAATTTTTTTCTATATAATTTTGTGCTTTTTCTTTGTCCAATGGGTGAAAAATAGTATCGTCAAAACCTGGATATGCGACAGATAATTTATTAGGTGGAATACCTAATAATACCTCTATATCCTTTTTGCTTTTTTCGGAACAAGTAATAATTTGGGTGGCTCTTTGAGCAGAACTCAAAATATTGGGTTTGAATAAGTTTATAATTTGAGGACTAACCCATTTCGGATTTGTTAGGAAGGATAAATCATAAATAGATAAAACTGTTTTTTTGTTTTGAATTGGCGGTAAGTAATAGTTCGTGAAATGAAGAACAGAATTATCTTTTACAATATAGTCTATTTGTGGATAATTAAAGTGCTTCCACCATTTGTATAGTATTTTTACAGGGACAGGAATATGTTTGTTCCTATGTAATTTTTTTACTATTTCATGAGAATCTTTTTGAAATTTGTGAATGCCAAAAGAAATTCCATTTATTTGCAAATCATTATATTCTGACAATAAATATTTAAGCGTATAATGAACATAATTGCCGATACCTGTTTTTTCCCCTCGTAATGGAGTGATGTCTATGGTTACGGATAAATTATTTAAATCGGATGAGTCGTGCATAAATGTCTGCTTTTGTAATTTAATATGTTTAAGCGATAAAATATTATAATGTTGGGTGTTTATGCAATTTAAAATCCAAATTTCAAATAAACATTAACTTTAAAAGAAGGAGTTTTTCAATGCTTATTGATTTTGGTGGGACAAAAGAAGAAGTTATTACCCGAAAAGAATTTCCTATGGCGAAGGCAAGGAAAGTTTTAAAGAACGAAGTAATTGCAATTATCGGGTATGGAGTTCAAGGACCGGCGCAGAGTTTGAATCTGCGTGATAACGGTTTCAATGTAATTATAGGTCAGGACCCAAATTTTAAATCTGATTGGGACCGCGCAGTAAAAGATGGATGGAAGCCCGGTAAAACTTTATTTGGTATAGAAGAAGCCTGTGAAAGAGGAACAATTATTCAATTGTTAGTTTCCGATGCAGCACAAAAAGCCATCTGGCCAAATGTAAAGAAACATTTGAAACCCGGAGACGCATTGTATTTCTCTCACGGTTTTTCTATCGTATATAAAAATTTAACGAAGGTAATTCCACCTGATTATGTAGATGTTATTATGGTTGCTCCGAAAGGTTCAGGAACCTCTGTCCGTAGAAATTTCTTGAGTGGTGCAGGTATTAACTCCAGTTATGCTGTTGCTCAAGACTATACAGGTAGGGCATTGGAACGCTGTTTAGCACTTGGTATCGGTATTGGTTCTGGTTTCTTATTCCCGACGACATTCGAAAACGAAGTATACAGTGATTTGACGGGAGAAAGAGGTGTTTTGATGGGAGCCCTTGCAGGTATTATGGAAGCCCAATATCAGGTATTGCGTGAAAATGGACATACCCCCAGTGAGGCTTTCAATGAAACAGTAGAAGAACTTACACAAAGCTTAATCCGTCTTGTTGATGAGAACGGAATGGATTGGATGTATCAGAATTGTTCGGCAACAGCACAACGCGGTGCTTTGGACTGGAAACCCAAATTTAAGAAAGCAACACTTCCTGTTTTCCGTGAATTGTATAAACGCGTGAAGGAAGGGGCGGAAACAAAACGCGTATTAAAGTCGTTAGGCAATCCCAATTATAAACAAGAATTGCAGAAAGAACTTGCTGAAATGGCAAATAGTGAAATGTGGCTTGCAGGGAAGGCATGTCGTGCGTTAAGACCTAAAGAGCCTGCAAGTAAGCAGATTAAGTCAAAAGTTGGGACGCAAGGAAGAACCAATTATTAATTGAATACTTGTGTGTTGATAATTATGTCCGGGAAGTGAAACTTCCCGGACTTTTTTGTAATGATGTAATTATGAAAAAGTCAATTATTGAAACATATCTTTGTAATGAACAAGGACCACCACAGATTTTACAACCTTTGTTAAAAGGTTTGAGTTATTTCCAGAGGTGGGGAATGTGGGTTCGTTCAAAGAGAGCAGTATATACACCTAAAATTTATACTGTGAGCTTTGGTGGTATTACGGTGGGAGGGGTTGGAAAAACACCTGCGGTTATAGAACGGGCAGAACAGGAACAGAAAGATAACAGGAAAAATGTTTGTATAATTAGTCGGGGATATGGAGCTGAAAAATTTAAGGGGATTGTTGAAGGTGTTTTCAATGAAGGTAAGGTTGGTATCCGAAAATATAATTCTGAAAAAAATGACTTACCACAAAAAGAAACTATATTGCCATGGAATAGAGCATATAAAGTTTTAGGGGATGAGCTTTCGTTGATATTATATCGTTTGCATGATATTCATGTTGTTAAAGACCCAAATCGTGTAAGAGCGGTAAAATGGGCAGAACGCAAAGGATTTGATATTGTCATACTTGACGATGCTTATCAATATTTAATGTTGGGTCGTAATGAAAATATATTATTGATAAGTGCCTTAAATCCATGGGGTAATGGACTTATTTTTCCTGCAGGTATTTTAAGAGAACCATTAAGTGCTATACATAGGGCAACGGAAATATGGATAACCCATTGTGACCAGATACCAAAAGAAGGGTTGGAGAAGTTAAAAAGATTTTTGAAAGATATGTATCCTGAGAAAAAAATGCGATGGGTATATCATAAACCCTTATATTGGACAAAAATAAATTCTTCAAGCCAATTCCCTGTGGATTACTTCAGAGGTAAGGATGTGGATGTATTTTGTGCAATAGGTAGCCCCAAATCTTTTTTAAATATATTGGAACAGCAACAGATAAATATAAAGAATACTTATATATATCGAGACCATACACCTATACCAAGTAGGATATTAAAGGGAGAGAGAGTAATCCTGACTACAGAGAAAAATCTTTTAACTTTGGAAGAAGAGCAAGCAGAGGTGTATGCTCTTTGTATTGGACTTTCTGATTACTTATGGGATTAATTTTGTAGATTTTTATTCGCTCGTAGATATTGATTAAATCTCTTATCGCAAATTTTCCTATGTCCCACATCATAGCATTGGCGGTGCCTAACGCAACACCTAACCTCCCCGTATCTTCTATGGAAAATCCCTTATATAGACCAACTGTAAAACCAGCAACAAGGGCATCTCCAGACCCCACAGGATTGATTTCTTTTATTTTTGGAGGGAGTATGTGAATATAGGTATTATTCCAGCAGACAAGTGCCCCTTCTCGCCCCATAGATAAAACTACACAGGGGATTTTATGCTTTTTGTGTAAATGTTTAATAGCTTCTATTTTCGAGTTTATATCCTTCAAGTCTGTATTTAAAAATTTGGTTAGTTCCTCTACATTGGGTTTTACCATATAAGGATTGCTTTTAATCCCTTCGGAAAATTCATTTCCATAGGTATCAAGAATAACTTTAATCCCCTGTCTATTGGCTATTTTAATTAAATCCCGATATAGAAAGGATACTTTGGGGTCAGGAACGGTTCCTGAAAGAACAACTATCGGGATGCTATGAGAATATATAACTTTATTAAATGTTTGGATAAAATCATTATATTCCTGTGAGGATATTAGAGGTCCGGGCTCGAAAAAAGCAGTTTGTCTTCCGTATTCTTCTTCAAGAATAGTTGTGATTGTCCTTGTGGGTATTTCTGTCCAAACAGGAAAACATTTAACTTTGTCGTTTTCCCGAAGCATCTTGACTACTTGTTTGCCTGTATAACCGCCGACCCATAATAAAGCCCCTGCTTGAAAACCAAGTGTTACTAAAACACGAGCAACATTGTTCCCTTTTCCGCCGGATATTTGTGTATATTTGTTGGAACGAACTCTATCACCGGGTTTAAATTTGGGGATAAAGATTGTTTTATCAATGCAGGGATTTGGAGTAACAGTAAGAAACATAGTCTAATTATTTATGTTCATCGTAATACCGTGTTAATGCACAGCCGGCACATCCAATTACTCCGCTATCTTCACCTAAACCTGCGGGAACGATTTCGCATCGTTTTGCCGGGACTTCAAAGGCATTATTCATAACCGTTTCGCGAACGGGATTAAATAAAATATCTCCTGCGGCTATCATTCCCCCACAAAGAATGACCCTTTCCGGATTTAACATATTCACAATACTGGCAATTCCCAGACCAAGCCATACGGCAGTTTCATTAAAAACTTCTTTGGCAAGAGCATCCCCTTTTTCTACCGCTTGAAAAATCATTTTCCCTGTGATAGCATGAATATTGTTGTTGCACATTTCCGTCAGAATCGTTTTTTTACCTTTTTCAATTTCTTCCTGTGCGGTTCGAACCATCCCCGTTACAGAGGCGTATGCTTCCAGACAACCTTTTGACCCGCAACCACATAATCTGCCATCTCTCTGAACTTTCAAATGCCCTAATTCACCTGCTGTCCCATCAATCCCGCGTAACAACTTTTTGAAAACAACAATCCCTCCACCCACTCCGGTGCCTAATGTAAGCACAGCAATACAATCACAGCCCTGACCGGCACCTAACCAGTATTCGCCGAAACATGCCGCATTAGCATCATTTTCAATGTAACAGGGAACATCCAATCGTTTTTGCATTTCATCGGCTAAGGGAACATTGTGCCAGCCGGGGAGATTGGGTGGGCTATACACAATTCCCGTTTGCCAATTCATGGGACCTGGTGCACCTATACCAACGGCTAAAATATCTTGAGTGGTTATACCTTCCTTATTCATTAATTCATGCACCACATTTGCCATAGCATCCATGATGGCTTTAGGTCCTTCCTGTGTCGGAGTAGGAACACTTGTCTTAACGATAATTTTCTTTTCTTCTGAAACAATGGCGGATTTTATGTTTGTGCCACCTAAATCAACACCAACGATATATTTACTCACAGTCTATACCTCCTTTGTTATGTAAATATTCAATGGCTCTGGAAAGTCGTTCCAAAGTTTTCTCTTTTCCTAATAATTCCATAAGTTCAAAGAAGCCTGGACCCACGGATTTCCCCGTGAGTGCAAGTCGAGTAGGATTTACCAATGCCCCTAATTTCACATTCAGTTCAGCACAAACTTCCTCAAATGCCTTTTTTAATGGGTCATGTTCCCAGATTGATACAGAAGATAGTTTGCTCTGAATATTTTTTAGGTAGTTTATGGCGGTTTCTGGTGTTTTCCATAGTTTTGCTTCTGCTTCCGTTTCATAGGCATCGAAATCTTTAAAAAAGAAGTCGGAAAGGAAAATAATGCGATTCAGCGTGGGCAATTTTTCCTGACAGATTTGAGCAAGTTTGGTCAACCATTCCTTACTTTTCGAGGATGTATCAAAACCATGTTTTTCAAGTATAGGAATGAGTCGGTCTCGGAGATTTTCAACGGGTAAATTGCGAATATGCAAGCCATTGAGCCATTCTAATTTTTTGCGGTCAAATCGGGCAGATGACTTGTTGATTCGTTCGATTGAAAAATGTTCAATAAGTTCAGGTATCGTAAAAAACTCACGATTCTCCTCTTCCGAAGTCCATCCTAAAAGTGCTACATAATTCAAAATGGCTTCAGGTAGATAACCGTCATCACGCCAGTCTAATACATTAGCACCATGGAGCCTTTTGCTATATTTTCGTCCTTGTTCATCATGAACTAATGGATGATGAGCGTAGTTAGGTAAAGGTGCGTCTAAAGCATTAAAGAGCATGATATGACGAGGCGTATTTGTTAGATGGTCATCACCGCGGATAACATGGGTTATTTTCATAGTAATATCATCTACAACAACTGCAAGATGAAAAACAGGGTCTCCATTCGCACGGAGAATAATAAAATCATCATACTGACTATTTTTGAACACGACTGTCCCTTGGATGAGGTCATTGACAACCGTTTCCCCTTCTGGCACACGAAAACGGATAACATAAGGAGCATCGCCTTTCTCACGAATTTGTTCCGGTGTTAAGTTTCTACAAAATCCGGGGTAGTATAGGTTACCTGTTTCATCTTTATAAGATTCCAGACTTTCTTTCGAACAGAAACACTTATACGCTTTACCCTGTTCTAAAAGTTGGTATGCCATTTTTTTATAAAGTTCTTTTCTCTGACTTTGGCGATAAGGTCCGTAATTCCCTTTTTCTGGAACATCACCAAACGGAGGTCCCTCATCCCAATCAATCCCTAACCATTTAAAACCTTCGCACATACCTTGAACATACTGTTCATCAGTCCGTTCTGCATCGGTATCCTCTAAACGCAAAATGAAGGTTCCATGATTCTTTCGGGCAAAAAGCCAATTATACAAAGCCGTTTTTGATGTCCCTATATGCAAAAATCCTGATGGAGAAGGCGCTATTCGTGTTCGAACCATAATATCCCTTGTTAGAATTCACAATTTCGTTTTATTGAATAAAGAGGTTTTATAATACCATGAATATCTACAATTTTTCACATAGATAAGAAGACATAAAAACGAACAGTAGCAACCAATCAATATTTATATCCTACCCATTTTTTTAGAGAATAATATTTAGCGAATAAATTAATAATACTTTTAATTCAACCCGTTTTATTAAATGGGAAAGTAAAGAGGTTTAAAAAAATAATGCGCCCCACTGGGAGGCGCTACGCTTGACCTTGACGGCTACACGCACGGAGCAAAACTCCTTACTATGTTAAGAGGAGAAATGCTCGCTCTGCTATAATCTTTTATAATTATACCAAAAAAAACTTGACATGTCAAGTAAAATTTAGTAAATTATTTAATAAATTATTGACAACTATATAAACACTTTTAAAAAGGAGACATTATAATGTCTGATTCAAATTTTTATAGCCCTTATGTATTAGGTCTTGATTTAGGTTCTAATTCAATTGGTTGGGCTTTAATAAAACTGGATAATGACGATAATCCCTGTGGAATTGAAAAAGTAGGTGTGCGTGTGTTTGAAGCAGGGATGGAAGGGCAATATGAAAGTGGTAAGGAAGAATCGCGAAACAAAAAACGGCGTGATGCTCGATTGGTTCGACGACAGATTGAAAGAAGAGCAAGAAGGTATCGGAGGTTGGCGAATGTATTACAGCAAATAAAACTTTTACCCGAAGGAAATTTGAATGATAGTTTAGAACGAAAAAATATTATTGATAATTTAGATGTAGAATTACGAAAGATGTATATAAAAGAAGATTTGCCTGAATATGAGAAAAATCGTTTGAACCAGATTTTTTTGTATTATCTGCGATCTTTGGCTGTTGGACAAAAATTAGAACCTTATGCATTAGGACGAGTTTTGTATCATTTAGGACAACGGCGTGGTTTCCTGAGCAATCGAAGAGGGCAAAAGAAGGATGACGAAGAGAAAGGAAAAGTTAAAGAGGGTATTGCAGAAATTCGAAAGGAAATGGCATGTTTAGGAGCAAGGACATTAGGTGAATACTTTGCTAAAATTGACCCGATTGCTGAACAGAAACGAATACGCGGAAGATGGACTGCCCGTGATATGTATGAACAGGAGTTTTATACAATATGGGACCAGCAGGCTCAATTTTACCCCGATATATTAAACGATGAAAATAAAAAGTTGGTTTTTAAGACCATTTTCTATCAACGACCCTTAAAATCACAAAAAGAAAAAATTGGTTTTTGTCAATTTGAATGTATCGCCCGTGGAGGACAACGCAATCGTAGACGGGCTCCCTGGGTTATACTTAAAGCTCAACGATTTCGTTTGCTTCAAAAGGTAAACGACTTAGAAATTAAAGAGGATAAATTTAATAAAAGACCGTTGACAGGTGAAGAACGAAAAGTAGTGATTGATTATCTTGAAAAAAATGGAGATACAACTTTTGCACAACTCAGAAAGATTTTAAGTTTGCCGAAGACTGTAAAATTTAATTTAGAAGAAGGTGGTGAGAAGAAAATTCCGGGGAATAAGACAGCAAGTGCCATTCGTAATGTGATTGGTGAACGATGGGATAATATGAATGCGGAGGAACGCGATAAATTGGTGGAGGACATTTACTCAATTGTAAACAATAAAGCATTAGAGAGAAGATTAATAAAGCATTGGAAATTTAGCGAGGAGGAGGCACTTCAAATTTCAGAAATGATAATTGAAGATAGTTATTGCAATTTATCGCGACAGGCAATTGATAAATTTCTTCCCGGATTAGAAGAAGGCAGACGATATGGAGAATTGGTAAAAGAGATTTATGGTATGGACAATGTTCGGGATGAATTCAAAGTAGACCTGTTGCCACCGTTAGAGGAAGCACCGATTGGCGAAATTCGCAATCCAACAGTAACACGGACATTAGCGGAGATGAGGAAGATCGTTAATGAACTTGTAAAACGATACGGGAAACCAAGATTTATTCGTATTGAAAGTGCAAAAGATTTGCGAAATACGAAGAAAGAACGAGAAAAAATATGGAAAAATAACCGCGATTTAGAAGAAAATCGAAATAAAATTAGACAGGAACTTATAAACCGAGGAATTCCGAATCCGACGCGTAGTGATATAGAAAAATACATGTTAGCCGAAGAATGTGGCTGGAAATGTCCTTACACCGGGCGTCCTATTAATGGTTTTAATGCATTATTTGGGAGTGAACCCCAATTTGATATTGAACACATCATTCCATTAAGTCGCTGTTTGGATGATTCTTTTAAGAATAAGACTCTATGCTATCATGAAGAGAATCGAACAAGGAAACATAATAAAACACCTTATGAAGTGTATGCTTTTGACGAAAGTCGGTGGGAAGCAATTTTAGGACGGGTTGAAAAGTTTAATTCGCATTGTGCTGCAGAGAAATTACGACGGTTTAAATTGCATGGGAAAGCGTTGGAAGATTTTATTGATAAATTTTCCAGTTCTCAATTAAACGATACGAGGTATGCATCCAGAGAAGCGTGCATGTATTGTGGATTATTGTATGGAAGTGAATATCGCAAGCATATATTTGCCGTTAGTGGTTCAGCAACTTCAGTTATTCGCCGTATGTGGGACTTGAATAAGATTTTAGGCTCTCCGGAAAAGAATCGCGAGGACCATCGTCAACATGCGATTGATGCTATTGTAATCGCGATAACCTCTCCGTCAATGGTAAAACGCATTTCGGAACAGGCTGAAAATATTCCTATTAAGGAAAGAAAAAATAAAAATTGGTGGCGATTTATTGAACCACCGTGGGCTACACTTTCAAAAGAGGCGGAAGAGAAAGTGTTGAGTATTATTGTTTCACATCGTCCTGAGCGGAAAGTAAGCGGGCGACTTCATGAGGAGACGAATTACAGCCCACCGAAAATAGATGAAAATGGTGAAACAGTGGTGCATGTAAGAAAATCATTGAGCAATATTTCCAAGGGCGAAATAGATGATATTGTTGACCCAATTGTAAGAAAGGCTGTTCAGGATAAATTAATTGAATTAGGTGGTGACCCGAAAAAGGCTTTTGCAGACCCTATGAATTATCCACTTATGCCAAATAAGAAAGGTCTTCAAATCCCTATTAAATCTGTCCGCGTAAAGAAAAAAGTGCCTGTGTTCCCCGTTGGAGAAAAGGAACGAGTGAGATATGTAACTTCAGATGAAAATCATCATATTGAAATTTTTGAGACGAAAGATAAAAAGGGGAGGACTGTCTGGGATGCAAATGTGGTTAGTATGTTCGAGGCTATGCAGAGAAAAAAGAGAGGAGAGGAAATTATCCAGAGGAAATTAATACGCGATGGAAAAGAAGTTGAGGATGCAAAATTCTTATTCAGCCTGTGTAAAGGCGATATTGTCTTTATGAAGGATATTAAAGATGAAAGTAAATATGAATATTTTAAATTAATAAAAATGGACATAAATTGTGTGCTTATGTTTCTTCCTATTTACATGGCAAGAATACCTGAAAAGAATGGTAAAAAAGACTTTACAGGTTTAACGAGAAGATTAAGTTCATTATTATCATCAGAAGCGAAGAAACATTCAGTTAATATATTAGGAGAATCTCAGATAGCCCATGATTGATCACATAATAGACTTGTCCGAAGATGGAGGACGGCTCAACATAGATTTAGAGCGATTAGCAATAATACAAGGGGAAAAGGAAACCTTTATTCCTCTGGCGGAAATAGCCGTGGTTATCGTTTCAAATCCTGCGGTAAGTTTGACACAACCTGTGTTATCAGGATTGATGAAACATGGTGCCGTTTTTATTACCTGCGATGAAAAGCGAATGCCTATTGGTATGATGTATCCGTTGGTGGGGCATCACTTACAAATGGAACGGTTACAATATCAAATTGAATCTTCATTGCCTATACGGAAAAGAGCCTGGCAACAAATTATCAAAGCCAAAGTTCAGGCACAGGGAAGATTGTTGTTCGAACTATATGGTGATGACCGTGGTTTAATCCCATTAGCGGATAGGGTGCAGTCGGGGGACCCAGATAATGTGGAAGGGTTGGCAAGCAGGAAATACTGGAATTTTCTATTTCCAGCAGAGTATGAGTTTCGTAGAAATCCTGAAGGGGGTGGGATTAATGCGTTGCTGAATTATGGTTATGCGGTATTGCGAGGAATTACGGCACGAGCTATCGTAAGTGCAGGGTTAAATCCATCTATTGGAATACATCATCATAATCGGTATAATCCCTTCTGTCTGGCGGATGATTTGATGGAACCTTATAGACCTATTGTTGATTTCGCTGTTGTCCAGTTTATGAAAGGGAAAGATGTCTTTGTTGAACTAAATAAAGATGCAAAACAGTTTCTAATACAAAGTTTACTTAAAAAATATAAAATGGACGATGAAGAACGGAATCTATTTGATATTACTTTCCGAACGGCAGTATCACTTGCCCAAATGTTTGAAGGGAAAAGAAAAACATTAATATTACCTGAAATTGTATAAATTATTCGTGTCAATTCGTGTAATTTGTGGTTAAAATGCCACGAAATCACAAATGAAAAACGAATGGGAACATAAATAAAACATGAGCAAAGGAAAAGATAAAAATAGAACCCTTCAAATATCAGGATATAAAGGTATGTGGATGATTGCTATGTTCGATTTGCCTGTGGAAACAACAGAAGATAGAAGACATGCAACACAGTTTCGCAATATGTTATTGAGAGAAGGTTATACAATGTTACAATTCTCCGTTTATGGAAGATACTTTCCCAGTGAAGAAGCAAGTGAACCTTATAAAAAACGAGTGAGACAAGCAATTCCACCGCGAGGCGAAGTCCGATTACTCTATATTACAGATAAACAGTTTGAAAAAATGGAAATATTTATGGCGAAGAAAAGAAAAAAGGCGGAAGAACCACTTACTCAATTAATGTTATTTTAAAATTTTTTTCAAAAAAACTCCCATTTTTCGCTATGTTTGAGGTACTTATAAATATTAGATTATAGCAGAGCGGGCATTTCCCTCAAAACATAGC
>Ga0067045_1027821_pt1 | contig 58038 bp, 52 predicted proteins | sample TerdegcTABiofilm_FD_59184 | JGI IMG/M metagenome (GOLD analysis project Ga0067045, IMG submission 59184) | Combined Assembly of (Gp0054472, Gp0054536) Wastewater bioreactor microbial communities from Singapore -Terephthalate degrading...
GGCAAGAATCATAACCCGTTTAACACCTTTTTTGCTGGCAGAACTAATTACATTTTTTATCTTAAGCAGATGATCCTTATTGGAAATTTCGATCGGGTCGCCTTTATAGAGATTGAGGAGTAAAATTCCTTCAATACCACCAAACTTTTCAGACCAATTTGCGAATTGATCAAGGTTACTTACAAGTTCATCATCAAGTTTATCCCATGTGTAATCCGCATTGTGAAAAGAAATCGTTTCTATTTTATTACGGATCATCCAATCGAGATCTTGTTGAATATGATTAGGAATCGGTTTGCTGTTGAACATCCTTCTTGTAAATGATGGATAATCAGTTATGTCTGCCTCGCGAATCATAATCCGGAGATTATTTCTTATTACCAGCTGGGATAACGAAGCGGCACTGTAAAGAATTCCTTTTAAATCAGCACCGGTCAGTATTACATCAATTACTTTTCCAGAATTCCATTTAATTGAATAAGACTGTTCTCCATACTTTTTTTTCAATTGAGTGCTATTCCGGAAAGTGATAATAATTTTTGTATTCGGTGGAATTAAATTTTTATTGTTAATTAAAGGTAGAATACCATAATCATATTTTTGTAAAAGACGATTGAAAATTCTTGCAGCTCTCTCACCCTCTTTACTTGAATACAAAATAACAGCAGAAGTTTTTCCATTTTCATCGAACAGATCATAATAACGATCTGAATATTTTACTTCTGCGGGTAACGGATAAATATCCGCTGTTTTATTTTCAATCCAGACGAACTTCACAGAATCTGAAGTTAATCTTTCATCAAGAGGAACCGTGCGTGCCGGATCATTTTGTCCCCAATTTAAAAAAGGGATCAGGATAAGAACCAGATATATTGCAGATCTTAATTTGATCATATTATTTTATAGTGATTCTGAATTTAATTTCTTTTTCAAAACTTCCGGGATCAGGTTTAACTTTAATAATTACCGGAAATCCTTTAAGTGACGGAAGAGGTTGAGAATATCTCTGTTCATCTATACCGATTTCAATTTCACAGTCATCAGAAATTAATTTAAAGACAAATTCTTTTTTGCCTCCGATTATCTCAACTGTCCTATCATCAATTTTTATAAAACGGGTATCCGCATTTTGTACAAAAGGTTCAACAATACTTACAACCGAGTTTTGTCCATGAAATCTTAGTTTAATATTCTTCTCAATATATTGATCAGCAATTGTGTTTGTCAAAGTATATGCAATTCCACCTTCCCACCTATTTCTATCTTTTAATTCTCCTCTTGTGGAAACAAAAAACACCCCGTTATTTTCTGTCAGCTCCATATCGCCATCGAATTCATAGAGATTTGTGTAATATGCACTTGTATCTCTAAACTCAATTCTGGGTGTTAGAGGAAGTGTATTTTCAGCCGGTGGATAATTAAATTCCCACTGATAATATTCAGTCTGACTTGAAGCTTGAAGGTATCCGTAATTTTCTACCCATAGATTTGTAATAGAGCCACCTGATGGACGATGCATATACTTAAAATCGGCTCCTCTTCTAATATCCTTATAATCATAAGCCGTAACAGTTGCCATAAAATTTTTTGTACGAATTAGCGAAACATCTATAGTCTTAAAATGCTTAGCCCAACCGGTTTTTTGAGTAGGCAGTTCGGGTATAAAGCCGGTTGACATATCTCCGAATAGAATTGCCATCGCAATATTCTTTGCTCTACAAAATGTGGAATAGATACAAGGTGGAGTTTTAAACATTCTATAATAGTGTGGTCCCGGTGGAAGTAATCCGTTAGTCCTCAATTTCATAAAGTAGTTCATGTTTGCAAGAGCGGCTGTTCTATAAACAGGGTCCTCGTTTGCAAAAAGAGAAAATAGAATTTGAGAACCATCAGCAGTTAGACTTCCGAATGTAGTCCATTTACTTGAGCGAACACCCCACGATCCATCCGTTGAACCGTCGGGATAAATAAAATAGATCATTCTTTTCAAAGACTCTCTTACATAATTCTCGGCAAATTTATTTCCTGTAAGTTTAGCGTATAAGGCAAGTCCCCATGCAGACATATCCATGTTATAACCGATATCTATTCCGTACTTAGTACCACGGACTCTATTTCCCTCACCTGTCAGGAAAAAATCATCATCATGTTTAGATAAAACCAGGAAAGCTAATTCATCGGCTTTTTTCAAATAGGACAGGTCTGGAATTAATTTATAAACTAAGGCAAGAGTTGCTGTTGATGTTGCACAATAATTAATACTCGCAAATTCATGATTCATATTCTCAACAATCCAATCGGCTGCATTCTTAATGGAATTTTTCCATTTCAACGCTTCAATTTCAGTAAGATAATTTTTTATTAAAGGATAAGCGGCAGCCATCATTAAAAGTTGATCGGTTGTTGTGCCGGTCCATTCAGAAGGTGTTTCGAACCAAGAACCGTTTTCTTTCTGCTGATTGATTAACCAATTTCCTGTTGCAATTGCTGAATTAAGATACTTCTGATTATCCGTTTCTTTAAATGCAACCACCAAAGGTAATACTGCTTCTGAAGCTCTTGTATGAAAATCTTTACACGCTTCGCACCAGAAAGCCCCGTAATTAGAATTAGAAATATTCTGTTCCTGGAGTTTAATTAAATCATCAGCGAGTATAATGAGATTGTTTTTAAGACTGTCTTTTATCGAAACCTGATCACTCGAAAAAATCCTGATGGGGAATAGTAATATTACACTAATAATTAGTAGTCTTGCTGAGATTAATATTGATTTTGTGTTAATCATAATGCCATTAATATTGAAAAACAATGAGCTATAACCGATCGAGCGATAAATAATTTGAAGTTTTGTTTAGCAAACGGATTAAGTATATAAAATCAACCGATGCTGGAAACAAATATTCCGAACAACAAAATTGCTATCACAAAAAGGATAGCCAAGCCAAAACCGAAAAGATCTACTTTGTAGCGTTTTAAACTGAATTTAGATTTCAGCGAAAGAAGATCAACTAAAAGCAGACTATGCCCGTTTTCTTCAAGTGATGTTCCTTCAACTGCAGATTTATGGGCAACGCTCTCACCTTCTAACATTATCTCATAACCTTTTTCTTTAAGTTTATTTTCTTCCCCCACGGGAGTGTGAAGAAGTGCAAAAAACTTATTAAGCTGACTTTCTGGTTCAGGTTTTGTAAGCAGACTAACAACAATTAATGATATAAATCCGGCTGGTAAATAGATTGCAATTTGATATTCGAATGGTAGTCCCAGGCTCCAGGGTGTATATTTCCCGGTATAAAGAGAAAGAGTAATTGTTGTTATTAAGCTTGCCCAGACACCATAACGGTTAGCCCTTCTCCACATTACACCAACCCAGAATGCAATACCAAAAAATGCTGTTATCTGCCAGATATATTTAAGTCCATCTACAACCGTTGGAATAGTTAACGCAACGGTAACACCTCCAATAACTACAACCAGTGAAGAAATTCTTGCAACTTTGAGTTTCTCCTTTTCTGTTGAATCGTGGTGAGTAAATCTCTTATAAAAATTTCTTGTAAAAAGTGCTGAACCACCAACCATATAATTATGACACGCTGCAAGTACTGTTGCAATCATAGCAGAAATCATTACGCCGATTAATCCAACTGGAAGGAGATTAGTAATAGCTATTCCGAAAGCAAACTCTCTTTTATCAGAAGCTAATCCGGGAAATAAAGCCGCTGCAAAAACTCCTACAAATGCCCAGCCGAGTGTTGCAAATCTTTTTGTAAAATTCCCATAGGTCCATCCGGTTCTGCAATTCATTTCCGATTTACCGGATCCATTAATTGCCATGTGATGTGGAAGAACTGATACTCCAACTAACCCATTAACAATAAGCATAATAATAAAGAATAGAGTAACCTCTTCCGGTGCAACAAAACTGAACATGTGCTCTGGAATCTTTGCTTTAATTGCTGATATACCGCCACCCGCATAAAGTGCAAATGGTATTATCAAGAAGGATAACATTACAATTAAAACACCTTGCAGAAGATTTATAATTAGAGCAGATGTTAATCCGCCAATTACACTATATGATAGAAAAAAAATTGTAAGAACTACAACTATAACTTCTGCTGAAACTGCACCACCGGTAATTGCTTCAAGAGAAACACCTGTTGCTTTTAAAATTAAACCAACTTCACCAATAAAATAGATCAATCCCATAACTGAATAAGCGGAAGCAAGTTTTAATCCATATCTTTCCTGAAAGAAATCACCAATCGTAATGTATCTTAATCTTCTATAAATGGGTGCCAGTAACCAGTAGATAGGTGTAGAAAATAAATAAAGCCATTGATACCAGATTCCGGCGAGACCAATTTGATAAGTAGCACCTGAAACAGCAATTGCTTGTGCAGTATGAGTCCCTGCACCAAGTGCGTTGGCAATCTGCATAATTTTAGATCCGCGTCTGCCGCCCATAAAATAATCGCCCGAAGAAGAAACTTTTTTCTTTGCTTTCCAACCAAGCCAAATTACAATGAAAGCATAGAAAGCGATTACAAGTAAATCGATAACGGAGATTCCAAACATAGATTATCTTTTATTTTTTGAAGGATTCTGCCAGATCTTCTTTAATAGAAATGCTGCAGATTTTGGTTCTCTGCTTCTTGTAAAAATCCCTTTTAGATTAAGAACAACCCTTCTGAAATGTTGCGGTGTTCTAAAGTCTGCAAAATTCCAGACGTGTTCACCAATTGTGTATTCTTTTGAACGTATCAACTTAATATATGCTTCCAGAAAAAGCTGCTGATATTCTTCAGTAAACATTTGAGTCGAAGTAGAATGAAAACCGGGCATTGTATCAACACCAAATTCGGTAAAAATCATTGGTTTATTATATTTCTTATGGATCAGATCCATTTCTTTGCCAAGAATTTTAACTGCCTCTTCAACGTATCCGGGATATTCATACCATCCATAATATCTATTTAGAGATATTACATCAGAGAATTCAAATACGGGATCATTTACTCCGGCACGAGTGCAATTTGGAACTGTAACTGGTCGTATGCTATCCAATCCTTTTGTAAATTTAAAAACCTCCCTCCAGTATTTCTTTGCTGAGCCATTATAATAACCTGATTCACCTACCAGGTTGGGTTCATTTCCAACAGCCCACATAATTACAGAAGGGTGATTATAATCTCTTTCGATAAGTCTTTGAATATGTTCTTTATGAGTTTTCAAAGTATTTTCATTTACTCTTCTGAAATCGAGACTGACAGCGGGTACTTCATCAATTACAAGGAATCCTTTGCGGTCTGCATATTGCATCATTTCTTCAGAGTATGGATAATGTGAGGTTCTAAATGAATTGGCATTAATCCATTTCATAAGTTCAAAATCTTTTACCATCAGTGGCAGAAATAATCCTTTACCGATAACTGCAAAGTCCTCATGCTTACCAAATCCTTTCAAATAAATTGCTTTTCCATTAAGAAGAAGTTTATTCCCTTTAATTAATACTTCTCTAATTCCAATGGGTTGGAGATATTCATCAACTAATTCTTTTTTATTATAAAGCTGAATTTTAAGATCATATAAATACGGGTCATTGTTCGACCAGAATCTACAACCATCAATTTCCAATTTAAGTTTGGCTTTACCTTCCTTCAAATCGGCTTTTTTGGATAAAAGTTTTTTACCATTTAACAATTCTATATTAACAGAACCCTGTGATTTTTTATTTACGAATATTTCACATTCAGCAATTCCTTTTTTACTATTAACAATTTTTGTATTAACCCTTAATTTGCTAATATAAAACGAAGGTGTAGAAATAAGCTGAACCGATCTGTGAATTCCGCCATAAGGAGAAAAATCGAATCTTGTTGGAGGATTAGTTTCCTCTCTCAATCGTTTTTCATCTCTAAAATGTTTTGAAGTGATTCCTTGCGGAATTGTTTCATCAGTAAGTTCATTGTTCACAAGAATTACTAAAAGTGATTCTTTACCGGGTTCTGCAAAATTTGTTATATCTAATTCAATAGGGAGAAATCCAATTTTATTTTCCGCAATAAACTTTCCATTAATCCAGAATTTAGAATTATAATCAATCGAACCAATTCTAAGAACTATCCTTTTATTCTTACAAACTGAAGGGACAAAAATCATTTTTGAATACCATGCGTTTCCTGTATAATGGAGCAGTCCAAGTTCTTCCAGTTGCTCATTCCAACTACCGGGAACTGCAATAGTATAATCAGTTTTAAATCCATTAAACCATTTTTTCTTCTCCCCAATTTTTTCAGGATCGGTCTTAAACTGCCATATACCGGACAAATCAAAAATATTTCTGTAATTATTAACAATTGGATAAAGCATTTCAATTCTCTCTGAGTTTATAGAACGTTGAAATTAACCAGCTTGCAATTCTTTATTCTGAAATTTTTTCTTTGCACCACATGATTCTCTTATAACAAGTGTCGGTTTTAAAATAGTCCGGTTACCAACATCACCACCATTAATTCTCTTCTGAATTATATCGACAGCGAGAATTCCAATTTTGTCAACAGGTTGAACGATTGTAGTTAACGGAACTGAAGCAAGGGCAGCTGCCTCAATACCGTCGAAACCTACAATTGCAACATCATCGGGGATGTCAAAACCTTCTTCAAGGAGTGCATTTTCAAAACCGACAGCCATAAGATCGCTATGGATAAATAATGCATCCGGTTTGGGGTCTAAATTTTTAAAATTTTTTCCGAACTGGTAACCCTGGATAAAACGATCATTAATAAACTCAAAATTTTCATCTCCGGTGTAATAAACCAGCTTGGAATCGTATGGAATATTATATTCCGATAATGCACGATAGTAACCGTTCTTTCTTATTTCGCTTAAGAGATTTCCTCTTCCTACGTGAAGAAATCCAATTCTTTTATAGCCAAGTTTTATAAGATGTTCAGTAGCAAGAAAACCACCATATTCATGATCGGAACCTACATACCAGCATTCCGGGTCATGCATATAAGAAACCATTACATATGGAAAATTTTCTTCGTGAAGTTTTTTAATGTAATCTGTTGCTCTGTATTGAAGAGAAAGTGATGCGATGATTATTCCATCAACACCAAGGTTTCTAAATCTGTTTATCTGAGCTTCTTCCTTTTCCATATTATTAGAAGAACTCGATAGTAAAAGATTAAAACCAAGTTCATTCGCTCTTTCTTCTATGTAATGAACAACATAAGAAAAGTATGGATGTTTAATATCTCTTAAAACGAGACCAATAGTTTTATGGGCAGAGAGATCAATCTTTTTTGAAGGTTCTGCAACATAAGTTCCTTTACCAATTCGTGTATATAAAACGCCTTCGTTAACAAGATTATACAAAGCTTTCTTTATAGTAATTAAGCTTACTTCATATTCTCTTGCTAAATCACTTTGCGACGCAATTTGTTGACCCGGTAAAAGAATCCCTTTCTGAATTTTATTTTTAATATCTGATTCAACTTGTTCATATAAGGGAGCCGGATCTAATTGATTAATCCCTTTGCCCATTTAAAACCCTTTATTTAACTAAAATCATTTTCTTTGCTGATACAAAATTATCTGTAGATAATTTATAAACATAAACTCCTGTTGATACCTGATTACCACTTAAATCATTTCCATTCCATACAACATTATATGTTCCGGCTTGTTGATATTGATTAACGATAGTATTAACCAGCTGACCGAGCATATTAAAGATTTCTACTTTCACATTGCTTGCAACAGGTAATGCATATTTAATATTGGTTGATGGATTAAATGGATTCGGGTAATTAGCATATAATTGAAATTCACTTGCGATTATCTGATCATTAGTAACACCAACAGGAATTCCAAAATAGTTTAAATCGCCCAGAGGTTGATTTGCAGTTCCCGCTGTATAAAGTGCTGAACTTGTAGGGTAACCAAAAATAAATGGCATCTGTGTTTTTCCATAATCTGGAGAACCGCCGCCTTTATCCATATCTGTTTTGGTAGTAACTGCTGTATTAAAGTAATCTTGCATTACTTTAAGTGGAACACCCGGAGATGCAGTAAAAGTAACTGCAGCATTTTTAATTGTTGAACCCCAGCCTCCGGCATCAACAGCAGCCTGAGCATGTGCATTAAAAACTGGTGTAGCCGTTCTACCAGTAGGCAAAGCGGCAACTATTTCCGGGCTAACATAAAAATTATTATTGTGTATTCTAAGCTTCTGTGTATATCCCTGATCAATCCAGGATTGTGGCAAAGCAGCTGTATCGAACATAAACCATACATTTGTAGTACTTGCACCTAGGAAACCGGTATTAATAAATAAATTGTTTCTAAAGTGGGCTTCAATTGCTGCTCCAATTGAACAGCCCCATTGAGCAACGTTTACTACTGTATTATGATTTATCCAGCAATATTTAATTATACCGCCTCCATCTCTCAAAATTCTACTTGTTAGGTTATAAAAAGTATTGTTCTCATATATCAATGTATCAATATCATTCCCTCTGTCGTCAACACCTCTTCCATTATCGGGACTTTGCATAGTTCCAATATTACTGATAATGGAATTCTTAATTATAACTTTTTGATTTTTTGCGTCACACCTTATTGCTGCCTGTAAATCTCTATCAAGATGTGAATCGATGATTGTAAGTTTTACATTATCTGCACTAAGTCTAATAATATTTTGAAGTAATGCATTTTGTTCATCGAGGTTAGTAACATAAACACCTTCCAGTGTTAGATTACCTCTTGCTTGAAATGGTCTGTTAGATACTCCGCCACCAGAAACTCCCGGCCTAATAATTGGTTTTTTTCCACCACCGGCAGCAGCTCTAATATATAATGGATAGTTTACATTTTCGATGCTGGATAACGTAATGTAATATCCACCCTTCTGCAATTCATAAATAGTATTGAGATTTACTCTCTGACCATTTGGTAAAGTATCTCCCCTAACTGTTGCATCAAGCGTTCCAACACCTTGTGGAACTTGAACAATTCTTTGAGCATCAACAATAGTGGATGTTCCTAATATTATTAATGCAAGTACTAATAGAGTACTAACAGAAATTGTACTACTTTTTTTCATAGCAACCTCACTTGGTTATTGTATGTTATTTATTTAAAAAGAGCATCAAAGATCAAACCTTATTCCCAGATCTGCAGTCCAGCCAAAATATTCTTCTCGAGTTGGATAAGCTTCAATACCAAGAAAAGCTCCTTCCGGCAAATTTGTAATGTTGTTCATATTAAAAGTAAGAGCAATTTTCTGGAATAACTTATATTGTAATGCCAAGTCCCATCTAACAAAAGCATCGCTATAACCATCAAGTTCTGCCCTAGTACCAATAGTTTGAAGTGCATTTCCTTGATAAATCATCGAAATTCTTCCGGAGAATTTACCTTTTTCATAACCTAGTGTTAAATTAGCAAGATGATTTGCCTGTCCAGGCATCCTGGCTTCTCTTGCTGTGTCAATAAATGTAAAATTAAATGGTGGTAATGGATTTCTTGGACCAACCTTGAGGAATGGGAAATATGTTTTAGATTTTATTAAAGAATAATTCGCAGATATAACAATTCCATCAAATGGATTTGGTAGAAATCTTAAATTAGTTTGTAGTTCTAATTCAAGCCCATACACCTTGGTTTCATATTTGGAGTTTTCAGGTTTTGTAAGTGTAAAACCAAGCGTAGAACCAGCTTCAGTAATTCTGCTTACTCTCAAATATTCAATGTCTTTTAATGATTTATAATATGCACCAACTGTGAATAATCCCCAATTACCATAAAAAGAAAGGAACATATCATAATTCCAAACCTTTGTATGCTTTAGGAACGGCTCACCTCTTTCAACAGTGCCATCAAAGTAACTTATACGCTCCCAAGGAACTAAGTTAAAATAATCCGGCCTTGCTAATGTACGTGTAATTGCTAAACGGAGATCTGACCAATCAGTAAATTTGTATCTAATATGTACCATTGGTAAAAATTCACTATATGTAACAGTACCAACTGTATCAGTTGACCCTTCTAAAGTTACAATACCTCTTTCATCAACTTTTGCCTGACCAAAAACACTTTTATAATTTGTTGCAGTATATTCATACCTAAAACCGGGTAGTATCATTAATTGCGGACCAAGGTTTATTTCAGTCATCACATAACCTGCAGTAATTGCTTCACCGGCAGAATAATCTTCTAAATCTTTACCATAATTCCTTGTATAATCACCCCAGAACCTATTCATAAAATCATCAAGTTTTTTTCTGCTAAGAGGTTGTGCCGGGCCATAGACGTATTTACCGTTTAGGAAATTATCTATCTTATAATCCGGGTCGTAGAAGTTTTTTATTTTTATATAACCTTCGCCAGTCGTTTCAAATAGAGTAGGGTTGTTTTTTCCAATCTGATCTATTTTGAAAGCTAAGGTCATCCATTCTTCTTTATCAAGACTTCGGTTTTTATTTCTGTGTTTAGCACCTAACTTAATATTTCCACTGATATCATTAGAAAGTGTAAATGGGATTGTTCCATCGACCTGTCCGGTAAAATCTTTATCCTTTGTCATTTCTTTATCAAAGAAATCCTGGTAGAATCTTGTTTGGTCTAAATTATTTTTTGCACCAAGAGGAATTATTTGTGGTCCTTTATCTTTAACAAGTGTATTGAGAAAAGCACCAACTTCCCTGAATTGTGAATCGTGCATAAACGGCATATTGTATTTTGAGTAAGAATAAGTTGTTTGCCATTCCAACTTCATAAAATTAAAATTATGTTTTCCGCTAAGTGAATTGGTAAATAAATCAATATTAATTTCACGTCCTCTCAACCAGTATTCAACATAGGCATTATCAACGCGGTATCTTTTCCGATTTCGCACTTCATCTCTGTCAGTCCTTCCATAAAGACTACTAAATAATATTTCACCATTTCCAAGGTCATAATCTAGCATGATACTAGCCCCATATCTATCTCTTGTTTCCTTTCTATCACCAATATTCAAATTTTCAACAGTAATTTTTGCATGGGGTTCGCCGGGTAAAGCTTCTCTTGCAAATAAATAAGATGCATCCAGTAAATCGGAGCCACGATTAGCTCGTTGCAAACTTCCGGTTGCAACAAGACCAAGTTTATTATCAAAGTATCGATTGCTTAGTGTAAAGCTTCCTCTATAATTACCATAATCTTTATCCTGACTATTATATGACCCCATTAGTCTTACATTAGTATTAAAACCCTGTGGAGCTTTTTTAATTTCGAAATTAACCTTTCCACCAATAGCATCGCCATCCTGATCGGGAGTTAACGCTTTAAATACTTCGATTCCAGCAAGCATGTCAGATGAGATCATGGATAAATCGACAGAGCGGTTTTGAGGATCGGTAGCTGGAATTCTTTGACCATTTATGGTAACCGAATTGAACTTGGGGGATAAACCTCGAACAATTACTTTAGTACCTTCACCGGCATCTCTTTCAACAGAAATTCCCGGTAATCTTCCTACCGATTCCGCTGCATTCTGATCCGGCAACTCCTGAATTCTATCTTTTGATACAACATTGATAATTGTATTGGAAGTTAATTGTTGATTAATCGCTGCAGCTTGCCCTTGTAACTGTCCGGTAACAACAACTTCCTGTCCGACAATGACCTTTGGTTTAAGTTTAACATCAACTGCGGTTGTTTTACCACTTATAACGTTAACCCAAACAGAATCCGTTTCGTAACCCAAATACATAAACAAGATGAGTGTACGACCTTCATTCAATCTTAGAAGTCTATACTTACCATCACGATCTGTTGTTGTACCTATAGATGTCCCGCTAACGATTATATTAGCCCCCAACAAAGGAGAACCATCAGTTGCATCAGTAACAACGCCGGATACATTACCGGATTGAGCAATAACAAGTGAGTTAAAAAATAATATTGATGTTATGAAAGAGAGGACAAGTAGTTTAGAGTTGCAGCGTTTCATTCAATCCTCCAGGCTGAAAGACATAAAAAGAAGATTTAATTTAATTAGAAACAATATTGTTAAATTGAATTGGCATACTTGGTATACCAGGTAGCTGCATAATAATGTATTTTATTTTTTATGTCAAGCAAATTCGTTATAAAAATAATTTTTTTTATGAAAGAATGGATTCCTATTTTGTTTTTATTTCATATAATAAGAGAAACATTTTGAGGATTATATGGAAAAATCAAAAAATCTGAGAATCTGGCATGTTGGAAATTGGTGTGTTCATACCGGTCAAAGGTATGTGGAATCCCCATTTCAAGCACCTTCAAAAGGTGTTGAAATATTAAATTATGCAAAACCACTCATCGATTCTTTAAGAGAAATTCCCGATGCTGAGGTTATAAGTGAACCCTCGTGGGAATTGTATAATATGTCCCCAGAACAATTTGATGAAAGATTAAATTGGGCTACTTCAATAATACTTGCAGATGTTGAGACAAAATGCTTAATGCTGCATCCTGATTTCTTTACCAGATCAAAATGGGGAGATAAACCGGTTACATTTCCGGACCGATTCGATCTTATTAAAAAGTGGATTTCGGATGGCGGACATTTTCATATGAACGGGGGATGGTATAGTTTTACAGGTGAACTTGGAAAAGGTGGTTGGAGAAGAAGTAGACTTCATAATGTCTTTCCTGTTGAATGCCTCGAACATGATGATTTGATAGAATCAACAGAAGGTTATGAAGTAAGATGCAATAATGAAAAACATCCTGTCGTTACTGGAATAGATTGGTCAACTATTCCTCCGCTTCTCGGATTTAATGAAACTAAATTTCGAAGCGATGCAATAAGTCTGATTGATATTAAAAACGATGATATGTGGCACCCTTTATTTGCTTATAGAAAATTTAACAAAGGAGTTTTTTCTGCCTGGATGACGGGCGCCAGTCCTCATTGGGGAATTAACTTTATGAAGTGGAAGTATTATAAAAAATTCTGGCAGCAGGTTTTCTTAAATAATTATTAAATCTACTTTAAAAATTAATTCGGGATTTTTATGCATCTTCAACCTATTGATTGGATTATAATAATTCTATTCTTTATCGTGTCAACGGTAATTGGAATTTGGGCTACTAAAAGAGCAAGTAAAAATTCAACTGAGTTTTTTCTCTCCGGAAGAAATATGCCATGGTACCTCCTTGGATTTTCCATGGTTGCAACTACTTTTTCTGTCGATACTCCTAACCTTGTAACAGATATAGTAAGACAAAATGGTATTGCCGGTAACTGGGTCTGGTGGGCATTTCTATTGACAGGAATGCTAACTGTTTTTATTTACGCAAAGTTATGGCGGCGCTCAAATGTTATGACCGATGTAGAATTCTACGAAATTAGATACAGTGGAAAGTCAGCAGCATTTCTACGCGGTTTCAGAGCATTGTATTTAGGTTTATTCTTCAACGTTGTAATTATGGCCTCGGTAACACTTGCTGCTATAAAAGTTGGTTCTGTTATGTTGAACATGACACCAATGGAAGTATTGTTAATTGCCGGAGGACTTACGGTAATTTATAGCGTGATGGGAGGATTACTTGGAGTTCTTTTAACCGATTTTATTCAATTCATAATTGCTATGATTGGATCTGTTATTGCAGCTTATATAGCAGTCAATCATCCAAAGATCGGTGGGATTGATATACTTCTTTCTCATCCTGATGTTGTAAACAAACTTTCAATACTTCCTGATTTTAATAATTATGAATTAGCACTTGTTGTATTTATCATACCGATTGCAGTTCAATGGTGGAGCGTCTGGTATCCGGGAGCCGAGCCCGGCGGAGGAGGATATATTGTTCAAAGAATGCTTGCTGCTAAAAACGAAAAACATGCGATGGGAGCCACTCTATTTTTCAATTTTGCACATTATGCTTTACGTCCGTGGCCATGGATACTTGTTGCACTTTCATCAATAATTGTTTTCCCGAATCTTGATGCAATTCAACATGCATTTCCTAATGTTGATCCAAGAATTATTCGGCATGATATGGCTTATCCGGCAATGCTCACTTATTTACCAACAGGAATTATTGGATTAGTAATTGCGTCTCTTATTGCTGCTTACATGTCAACCATGTCAACAAGCATGAATTGGGGATCATCTTATGTTGTAAATGATTTTTATAAGAGGTTTATTAAGCCTGAAGCACCAGAAAAGGAATTGGTTCTTGTCGGTAGAATTTCGACAGTTCTTATGATGATTCTTGCCAGCACCTTTGCTCTTCTAATGCAAAATGCACTAAGTGCGTTTAATATACTTTTACAGATTGGAGCCGGTACCGGATTGCTTTTTATCCTCAGATGGTTCTGGTGGAGAATTAATGCCTTCAGTGAAATTGTTGCAATGGTTGTCTCCTTTCTTGTTGCACTATTTTTTCTAATACTATCAAATTACCATAATTCACAGATTGATAGTCTGGTTGCCTCTGGAATTAATCGAGTTACCGCGATTAATCAGGTGGGTCCACTTAAAACTTATGAAGAACTTATTATTGGTGTTTTAATTACAACCACTTCGTGGATTATTGCAACATTCATAACAAAGCCAACTAAAACAGAAAAGTTAATCAGCTTTTATAAGCTTGTTCATCCGGGTGGAGTTGGCTGGAGGAAAATTACCAATATTATGAAAACTGAAAATCCGGATTACGACCAATCTTTTAGTAAAGCTTTTATTGCAGAAGGAATCATCGGAATGGTTATTGGATCTATTGGTGTTTACAGTTTACTATTTGCAATTGGGTACTGGCTTTATTCCCAGTATTTACTTGCTTCATTTCTTACAAGTGTTGCAGTGATTTGCTCAATTGTTATTCTAAAAATCTGGAATAAATTTCATGCAGTCCAAAATTTTAAAGTCAGTTAAAATACCGGAAAACCATGACACCTAAAGAAAGAATAAATGCAGCAATGAATTTGGAAGCGGTTGATAAAACTCCGCTGATGTGTCAGATGAGTATTGGACATATGTTGATTCAACTAAAAATCTCTCCGGTTGAATTCTGGTTCGATCCCAAAATTTTTGCTGATGGATTAATAAAACTCCGTGAAATTTATGACTTCGATGGAATATTAATAAGTTTACACGGACACGATCCCGACTGGAGAAACAATGTAAAAAAAATATATAAAACTGAAGAAGCCGAAGTAGTTGAATGGATAAATGGAGATCAAACTTTCTGCCCGTTTAATGATTTACCATATTATCAGTTAGCTTCACCAAAACTTAAGATTGATTATTCTAACATAACATTAGAAGATTTACCTGGTGAACTAAATTATATTCCCGTTTCACAAAACCTTCCCTTTTACATTAATCGGGATCATAAATTTGATACTATTAATTATATAGTAGAAAAAGTTGGAAATCATTACTCGATTCATGGAGAAATTACTTCCCCTTTCGATTACTTTCTTGATTTTGTAGGGCTCGACAATGCAATGTTAGCACTAATTGATAATCCTGATCTTTGCTTGATGATACTAACTCATTTTACTAAGCTTGTAAAACAACTTGCATTGGAAATGTGCAATACTGGAATTGATGCAATAAAAATTTCTTCTCCATTTGCCGGGTCCGGATTCATATCACCCGAAGACTATAAGACATTTGTTTTTCCTTTTGAAAGTGAAATTGCCCGGGCAGTTCGGTCAAAAAATATTCATGTTTACATTCATACATGTGGTGCTATAAATGATCGTTTAGAGTTAATGTTCGAAACCGGAATTAGCGGAATAGAATGTCTTGACCCTCCTCCTCTTGGAAATGTAGAACTGGAAGATGCAGTAAGAAGAATTGGCCAGAAAGGTTTTATAAAAGGAAATATTGATTCAGTGAACACACTTTTATTTTCCAGCGAAGAAGAAATTATTGCAGATGTAAAGAAACGTATTGAAATCGGGAAATTGAAAAAGGGATTTATATTAAGCACGGCATGTTCTATTGCACCAACTGTGGAAAGAGAAAAAATCCTTTTATTAAGAAAAGTAATTGAGCAGCCTTATTAATTTGCATTACAAAAAAGCCCCGATTTTTCGGGGCTTCTTTTTTAATTCAGTATGGTATGCGATTGATTTTGATAAGTCTTCTTCTCGGTTTGCTTTGTTCCGGCAAATTTATATTGGGCGATTAACTCTTTAAGATTCATAGTCATCTTGTTCAGTTCATCGGCAGAACTTGCTATTTGTTGAACACCGGCAGCATTTTCATTTGTTACTTTGCTGATTGATTCAACATTTCTGCTAATTACTTCACTTGTTGCACTCTGTTCTTCACTTGCAGATGCAACTTGTGCAACTATGTCCTGAACCTGATTTGAGCTTGTGATTATCTGTTTTAAAGATTCACCGGCCTTGTTTGCTAAGTTCTTTCCGGAATCCACTTCGGAGCTACCTTCCTGCATAGATTCAACAACATTTTCAGTTACATTCTGAATCTGTTTAATCATATCGGAAATTTCTTTGGTAGCTTTAGTTGTTCTTTCAGCAAGTTTCCTAACTTCATCAGCAACCACTGCAAAACCGCGCCCCTGTTCACCGGCACGAGCGGCTTCAATTGCTGCATTAAGTGCCAATAAATTGGTTTGATTTGCAATGTCGTCAATAACCTGAACAATTTCTCCAATTTGTTCGCTGCTTTTGCCGAGTGCTTGAATTTTTTCCGAAGCTTTTTCAACAAACGTTGCAATCCGGTTCATTCCGTTGATAGTTTTATCAACAACTTTACCACCTTCGTGGGCAACTTCTCCAGCTTTCTTAGAAGCTTCTGCAGCTCTTGAAGCATTCTTGGATGTATCCAGAATCGTTCTTGTCATTTCATCAACACTTGTAGCAACTTCATTTGCCTGAACACTCTGCTCCTGAGCACCAGCAGCCATCTGCTCGGTTGATGATGAAATCTGTTCGCTTATTGATGCAGTTAAATTTATCATCTCACTAATATTAGTTAAAATATCATTGAGAGTATTTCCAAGACTATTAATGCTATCTGCAATTAACCTGTGGTCACCTTTGTAATTACCTTTAACCCTGGCATTGAAATTACCTTTTGCCATATCTTCAAGAACTTCAACGCCTTCTTTAATAGGCATAAAGAGAGCATCTAATGACGAATTAACACCAATTACAATTTCTTTAAATGCACCGTAAAATTTTTCAGAATTTCCCCTCGTGGAAACTTTACCGTTAATTATTTCATCGGTAATTAATTTTATTTCGAAGATCAGGTTAGTTAAATTTTCTATGACAACCTGGAAGCTTTTTGAAAGCATATCTTTTTCAGATAATACTTTTATTTGAATATCAAGATTTCCTTTTGCAATTTCATTTGCTGCTTCAATCTTATTCTGCTGACCTTCTCGCATATTTTCTAAAAGTCGAGATAGTTCACCGAATTCATCTTTAGTATCCATTAATACTGAATCAGCAAAATCACCTTCTGAAAATCTTGAGATAATTTTCTTAAATTCTTCAATCGGTTTTGTTAACATTGAAGTTATTTTGAAGAATGAGAATAAGAATGCAATTGAACCAATTAACATACCAATAAAGCTAACTATTAGAGAATTATCGGCAATACTGGATAGTTCAGCATTTAGTTCAGCGCCTCTGTTTTTTAAGTACTTATTAATTTCAGAAAAATCATTGGCTAATTTTTTACCAACTTCCTCACCAAAAGAAGAAGCTACTTCAGCGGCAAGTTCATAGCTACCTGTGGCGGCGGCACTGACTGTTCCATCAATAACAAGAGATTTGTAGTCAGTCCAATTTTTCTTAATCGCTTCAAGATATCTACCTATCTCTGTATCCTTGTATTCGGCACTCAACGATTCAATATTCTCATTAATAGCTTTTTTATAATCTTCAAGTGATTTTAAATTTTTGGTCATCTCGCTTTGAAAACTTTCTATCGAAAATTTTAATAAAGTATTACTTAGCGCTTCAAAATTGTGATTGACTTCGCTTACCTTATTACTTGGTTCAATATACTCTGAGTTGATTTGATCTTTAACTCTGTTAATTACCGTCATCTGGTAAAGAACATTTACCACAATCAAAGTGCAAATTAGCCCAAGTACAAAGAAAGAGGACCTTAACTTGGTTTTAAATTTTACATCTTTTAGTGATAGTGATTTCATTGTAGTTCCAATTTTTTATTGTAGTTTGAATTGAAATGCCATTGCCATTTTGACTTTTACGGCTTTACCCTGGTTTACACCGGGCTTAAATTTGCTATCTCTAAGAACGCGTTCAACTTCTTCCGAACAACCAGCTTCAAGCCCTTTGATAATTTTTACATCTTCAACATCGCCGTTATCACCAACATATACCATTGCAATAACTTTTCCTTCAATACCGGCTTTCCTTGCCATATTAGGATAATTTATTTTTTTCATTAATGCGGGTAATCCAGCTGCTGGTTCAGGCATGGTTTCGGCAATTGCAAGATAATCTTCATCGCCGGGTTTAAGTGTTTCATTATTGTTGCTGGCAAAGGCAACATTTAAAACAAAAAATAGAATTAATAATGACAATAAGTGTTTCATAGGTTTTTTACCTCCATGTATTTTAGTTTATTCCTTTAGTTAGTTTTAGACAACTCCTTTACTGTTTAGGAAAGATGTATAAGCTTTATCTTCCCCGCTGATATGTTTTGTTAACCATTGTGTTAAGAAATTCATAACATCAATAGAAAGAGTTTTTCTACCAGATTTAAATTCATCTATAAATGCACTAACTTTTCCTACAAAAGCTTTGTGCTCTGCTTTGTGTTTATCTTGCATCGGGTAATTGTATTTTGCAAATAATTCTTCTTCAGTTTTAAAATGAACAAGCGTATAAGCTGCCATGTCATTTAAAATTCCTGAAAGTGCTGCATTAGATTCCCCTTTTTTCATTGCATCATGAAGCTTGTTAATCATTTCAACTAACCTTTGGTGTTGAGCATCTATACTCTTAATATTTACACTATAACCGTTATTCCATAAGATAAGACTCATAAAAATTCCTCCTCTATATGAAGTTTGTTGATATATTATCGAGTTTTTTCTGCAATAGTTTAGAATGAAATAAAAATTAAAGTTGGTTTTTGAACATTTTTAACTGTTTTGGGAATTATTAAGAGAAAATCGGGAATGGGCTTAACCATTCCCGATAATTTATTGATACTAAACAGTTATCAACTTTCCGTTTTTACGGACAGCATACTGTGAGTGAGAATCTTCTGTCTTAAACTGTGATATCAATTCCTGAAGATTATTGGTTAAGCGATTAAGATCCTCTGCCGCTTTAGCAATTTGCTGAATTCCTGAAGCAGATTCTTGTGTTACAGCATTGATGGATTCAACATTCTTACTGATTTGTTCACTTGCAGAACTTTGTTCTTCACTGGCTGCAGCAACTTGATCAATCTGACCGGTTACACTTTGAATACTGGTATAAATTTCCTGAAGAACGACTTCAACTTCTTGTGTAGATTCAATTCCTAATTTAACTGAAGATTCAGCTTCTACCATAGAACTATTTGCTTCTTTAGCTTCTTTCTGAATTGCTTTAATAGTCTCTGCAATTTCTTTAGTTGCTTTAGTAGTTCTTTCGGCAAGTTTTCTCACTTCATCTGCAACAACTGCAAAACCTCTGCCCTGCTCACCAGCACGTGCAGCTTCAATTGCTGCGTTCAATGCAAGTAAATTTGTTTGGTCAGCAATGTCATCAATTACTTGAGCAATCTCGCCAATCTGATCGGTCTTATTAGCAAGAGAAGAAATAATTTGCCCAGTTTTAGTTGCAGATTCTGTAATGCGCTCCATCCCTTTTTTAGATTCATTGATCTTAATAACACCTTTTTGTGCTTGAGCACTGGACTGCTTGGCATTTTTTGAAGCTTCGCCGGCATTACGTGTGGTTTCATAAATTGTTTTTGTCATCTCTTCAATTGCACTTGCAATTTCATGAGTTTGAGCGCTCTGTTCCTGAGCTCCGGCAGCCATTTCTTCGGATGATGATGATACCTGGTTCGATGCGCTGGCTGTTGCTTCTACTGCATCATTTACGCTACGAATCAATGATGAAAGCGATGTACCTAAATCATTAATACTATTTTTAATTAATTGATGCTCGCCTTTGTATTCACCTGTTACTCTGGCAGTCAAGTTACCGGTAGCAAATTTTCCAAGAACGACTGCTCCTTCTTTAATTGGTGCGGTTAAGTAATCGAATGTTGCGGTAAATCCTTCTACAATTTTTCTAAATACACCATTATGTTTTTGATTATCAACTTTTTCTGAAAGGTGACCTTCGCGAGCCGCTGCTGTAAGATGATCTGCATCCTTGGATAGCAAAGTTAAACTTTTCTTTATTTCAACAACTGCTTTTCCTAACATATCATTTTCAGAAAGTACTTTTACATCAACATCTAAATTACCTTTTGAAAATTCTGAAACTACAGCTGCTTGGTCCGCGAGATTTTCTTTTAGTTTCTTTAAAGAATCTCCGAGTTGTCCAAATTCATCCTGTCTATTTACAACTATTTCACCGGATACATCACCTAACGCAAGCTTCTTAATATTATCCATATAACGGAATAAATCTATTAATACATTCTTCTTCACCAGATACACAATCATGAACCAGACAAATAGAGCTAATCCGGCAACAAGTATTAACGACCCTATTTTTTCTCTTAATATTGCTGCATTAGTATTCACCAGCGAATATTTAACGCTTAAGGTTGCAAACACATCACCGGCCTTCCCTTCATGGCAGCTAACACAGGATTCATCTGCAACAAGAGGAGCTATCGAGTGAAAAACAGGTATGTCATTAAAATCTGATTCGGCAAAATAATCTGCCTTCGTTTTCACTACTTCTTTTTCAAGCGGATTCATACCTTCCGCTTTGGATTCATTGATAATTTTTGTAGGAATAATGCGAACCTCTGTCACATTATCGAGTTTCTTAACTCTTTCAACAAAAGGTTCTACATTAGTAACTCCTTCTCCCATAGAAAAGAGAATTGAGTGTTTCATTGTTTCATTAATTTCATGCGCTATTTCTTTTGCACTTTCGAGCTTTGATTCCTGTGAATAGTATACAATAAAGATTAATACTAAACCAAGTACAGCAACTAATCCGGCAGCTACCGAAAGGGATATTTTTTTTGAAACGGATTTTGAAGATTTTTGTAGGTCCATAGTGCCCTCAATATGTAATTAAGTTAAATTCCTTTCCGTCGTTTTATACGACTATTTATTGTTATTAATTATATTCTTTTATATCCCCTCTGAATTCTATAATAGAATATTATGCCGGTAATAACTCCACTTCATTATTGGCTGTTAAGGTAACTTCCAGGTCAATTAGAATGAGTAACCGATCTTCAAGTTTTCCGACTGCCTTAATGAATTCTGAATTAATACCAGTTACTAATTCCGGTGGCGCTTCAAAAATATTTTCCGGTACTCTTAGAACTTCTGTTACTGCATCAACTATAAAACCGACTGTTTTTCCCTGAACATCAACAACAATTATTCTTGTATTTTTATCACGTTCTTTTCTGGAAATGCCAAGCTTACATCTAAGATCAATAACCGGAATTATTTTGCCTCTCAGGTTAATTACTCCGTCAACAAAGTCGGGTGCATTTGGTACTTTTGTTACTTGCTGCATTCTAATAATTTCTTGAACCAGTAAAATATCGATTCCGAATTCTTCATCACCAATCATAAAACTTACCAGTTGAAGTAACTGACCGGAATCTTTTTTCTGAACTTCGTTATTTGTCATTTTTCACCTGTTAACTTTGGTTGATGTATTTTTGCAAATATATTATCGAATGGAAGCTGAATTTGTTTAATAGGAGATGCGATGAGGAGATTTTTTTTAGATGTCGCTTTAGAAAAAATCGGATGCAATTTTAAAATAAAAAAAGCAAATTACGGGTAGATAAAGACAGTTTACCTACCCATATTTTGTTTTCTATATTTTGAATGAAAATTATTCTTTATCAAGTTCTTTAAGAATTGCATCCGCAACTTTAGAAAGAACTTCTTCAGTGTCATAAAACTTATTATTTAGCTTTTGTTTGATCTCTTCGAGTCTTTGTGAACCTAATTCCGATTTTGCAATATTTCTTGCTTGTGAAGAAATTTCGATCCGGTCTTTCTTGCTTGCCGAATCGCTTGAATTAGGTTTACTGACCTTAGAAGGAGTTTGTGAAAAAACGTTGTTATTGATCCCTTTTACTTGCACGATATCACCTAATATAATTTGTGATTTTTTTCTGCTTATTTATGTTAAAAAGCTGATTTTCAGTCTTTTTTAATTCTCTTCTGAATTTCTCTATAATATTATCGTAAGATTTCTCAATAAGTTTAGCTTTAATTAACATCTCGGGATCATATTTTGCGATGTTATTTATGCCATATTTTTGAGCCAGGTCCTTTTTAATACTCTGGATTTCAGACATGGTGTCTAAAGAGAACTTGAAATTAGTGTTAAAATTATCTGTGGTAAGGTTTTCGATACTTTTCTCCACTGTATCCATTAACTCTTTCATTCTAATAGTTTTTTTCTGTAAGTCGTTCATTTAATCTATTCTTTAATATGATGATGATGAAAAATAATTCTGATACGATAAAATTTCTGCAAGTTGCATCTGTAAATTTATGTAACGCTGTCTTAGTGCTTCTGCATTTTTATCCAATCTATTCTGTGTAGAAGTAATAGAATCCGATAAAGATTTAATTGTACTATCATAATTTAATTTTGATTTAGCAATAAAACCACCACTGCCCAAGTAAGGATCTATTCTTGCTATCATTTTATTTGCAATACCATTTGAAGAGTTAAAAAATTCTACAACTTCATTTAAACTGTTTTCGACAGCATTATTAAAAGTAGTTTCGTTACTTAATACTAAACCGGTATTCACATTAAAGGTAATTCCAAGTTTTGTAAATGAATTTATTTGGTTGGCAGAAATCCCGCTAACTACCGGATATGCAAATGAATTTAGTGTTGATAAAATAGATGATGCGGTTGTGTCATTGGCAAATAATGCTTTTGTAGTTCCGGATGGTTTTAAATTGCTCTTAATATAAGAATAGATGTCGTTAAACTTGGTAATAAAATCTTGAACTTTGGTTTTAATAGAATTAACATCTTTATTAACTGTAACTGAAACTTCGGAATCCGTCGGTTGCATAACTGATTTTAGAACAAGGTTAGTTCCATTGATTAGATCAGTAATTGTGTTAGAATTTCTTTCTACGTTAATTCCGTTAAATTCAATTTTAGAATTTAGCTGACTTGTTGAATATAAAAATCCGGCTGTATCCAGCCCTTCATTTTGAACAAACATTTGTCTAGATGAACCTATATTCAATCCAAGTGCCGTTAGTGCTTTATTAGAACCGATATCGGAAATCGAAGTAATTCTATAATCATTACCGGAATTTTTTGATGTGATTGACAATTGAGATCTTCCACTGACCGGAGAAAATACTGATGCAGTAATGGTACCGGAAGCTGCTTTCTCTTTTTCACCGAATATTCCTAACTCCGACAACAAAGAACCGGAATCACTTCTAAGCGAAATGTACTTGGATGAATCTGCAACAGAAACTTTTAGCTGGAATGAATCCCCGTCAATTATCTTTTCAGCATAAACGCCATCAATTGAATTTAATTGAGAAACTATGTTATCAAAAACTTCGCTATAAGTACCGGCTGCATAATTAATTGTAGTTTCTGTGCCATTCAAATCAACAACAAATGATCCCGAAGAAGAGGTATCACCGGTTAATTTTGATGAAAAAATTTCTGCTTTATCACTATTAATTGCTTGCTGTATTTTTTGAACGACAGTGCTGTTTTTTATAACACCACCTGAAAAATCGGTCTCTAAAAATCTAACCGAGATCTTACTTGTAAATTCACCACCATTTCCATCGCCGGTTTTAATTTCAAATTCATGAACTCCCGGTTCGGTAATTATACTAGATGATTCGTTTGAAAGAATGTCGTTAGAAAGCAATGTGTCGTTTTTAGCAAGCTGATTAATTCTAATTGAATAAGCACCGTCATCCGCACCGGATGTTGAATTAACGCTTAAAAAATTAGTATTAGACGATGTTGCGGTTTTGGAATAATAAACTGAATCGGATGATGAAGAATTTAAGTTTGATAATACCGACTTGAGAGCATCTAACTTACTACTTAATACAGAATATGCAGAAGTAATATTCTGATAATAATTTTTTCTTGTAGTTAGGGGAGAAATTCTTTTATTCTGTTCAGTAGTTTTATAACTGGCTACAAGATTATTAATTCCTGTTGTAGTAAGTGCATCATAAGCCATTAATTATCTCATGTTATTCAGTGATTCTTTCCAGGTATCTCTTAATTCAGTTAGTATATTCAGAACAACCTGTGGATTATTTTTTCTCATCTGTTCCTGGCAAAATTGATATAATTTAAATAGGCCAACAGAAATATCTTTAGCCGAAGGATCATCAAAGTTGAGCGCATTAATAAGTACTTGTAATGCTTCGTTGGTTTTAACCATATCATTTTTTTGACAGTGAACAATTGCGAAATCGTAAACTTTCATTATTAGCTGCTGTGGCGAAGCTATATTTATTTGATTTACTATATAAGGATTAGTTTTATGATGAAAAGATTGTGCTGTATGCATATTATTTCCGGTATTTTGTTAAAAAACCCCCGGCAATTAAGCCGGGGTTCCTGTCAATTCTCAGTGAGCAAGGTTTCGATACCGAAACTAATATTATCGAAACAAGCTCAATATCTGCTGCGGAGCTGAATTCATTTGAGCTACCATTGCAGTACCGATTTGCGAAGAAATCTGTCCTTTAGTAGCATTCAATTGTTCCATTGCAACGTCTGCATCAAAAATACTGCTTATAGAAGCTGTATTGTTAGCAATAGCGGCGGTTAAGAATTCTTCTCTTGAATCAAGAGCTTGAGAAAGGTTACCAATTCTACCAAGAGCTGCTCTTACATTATCACCAACTGTTGTTGTATCAAAAGTGAGAACTGTACTGTCTGTTGTACTTTGTAAATTGGAAGTACCAACTGCAGCAGCAAGAGAAGCAACGCCTAATGCTGATGAAGCAAAGTCAAATGTTAATGAAGCACCACCAACATTAAATGAAGGAGCAGATGTACTTGATAAGAGGTCTGTTCCGTTAATAGTTGTGTTGCTAAGAATAGAACTGATTTCACCAGCTAATGTTCTAATATCTTTAGCAATTGCAGCAGAATCCTTTAGAGGATCACTTGCATCAACTTGTTTTGCTTTAATCTGATTTAATTTGTCACTTATCTGTAAAAGTGCAGATTCAGCAGTTGACAAATAGTTCTTTGCAGAAGAAATGTTATTTAACTGAGCTTTTTTAACTAAGGTTTCAGCTTCTAACTTTTTACCAACGTTGTAACCAGATGTATCATCTGCTACTGAGTTGATTCTCTTCTGTGTTGCTAAACGAAGTTGTGCTTTTTCTGTTTGTGCATTTACTTTTACTAAAGCGTTGTAAGCTTTTAATGCACCAATGTTTGTGTTAACTGAGAATGCCATAACTACCTCCATGTGTTTTTATTGTTTTACTCAAGCATCCTTGCTTGAGCGGTTAATTTGTTGAGATTTATTTCTCAATTATATTATCGGAAAGATGGATAAAAAGTTTAAAGGAAAAGGATTACTTAGTTGTTAGAATTGAGGATAGTTTTGCTTTGATAAGATTAATACGCTCTATTACCTCCGGTATATTACTGAACTCGTTCTCAATTTTTTCCATAGTTCTATTGAGAGATTCATAATTCCCATCGGTTAAATAGAATGAGAGTAAATAAAAATATATTGCCGGATCTTCATTATTATTTTCTGCTAATCTCTGGTAAATTTCTGCTGCATTCTTAGGTTCATTATTCATTATATAACATTCAGCAACAGATTTTTGCAAGTCCGGATTATCGGGGAATAATTGCAGCATGCTTTTTAACAATGCTAACTTAGAATTTATTTCCGGGTAGTCTCTTATCAGTGAAATTATCAATTGAAGATTCTTCCTGGACGCATAATTACATAGAATTTTTAACTCGTTTTCATCTAAAGATTTGTTAGTAATCATTTTTTCAAAAGCAGAAATTACTTTTTCCTTCCTTGGGGTATTGCTGCTATTAATATATTCGAAAAATTTTCGATAATAAATTTTTGAAAGAACAGCATCGCCAACTTGTCTTGCAATTGTAAAGCCGCTTAAAATAATTTCTTCCTCATTCAAAAAAACCGAATATTCATTATTACTTTTTCCGTCTTTCAATTCTCTATTGTAAATATCTGCTTTCTTACAATGTTCGATAGCTTTCTGAATTTCATTTTTACGCAAGAATATTTTTGAAGCCAGCAAATGTGTAAATGCGTCATTATTACGAAGTGAAATTGATTTTATTAAACATTTTTCTGCTTCTTTAATATTATGACTATTATTATAGATTAATGCCAGTGATGTATATGAATGCGCACGGTATAGAACATTAAAACTTTTGTTCTCTGCTGCCAACAAAAAATATTTTGCTGCTTCAGAATAATTTTCTAATACCTGATACGTTAAAGCGAGTTGAAATTCGTTGTATGGACTTTTGTTTTCCCTGTATTCTTTAAGCAGTAACTCTAGATTTCTTTTTGCTTTTTCTTTTTTCTGACCAGTATCAATATCATAACCAATATGTTCAATTAATATTTTGGATTCACTAATTATATATCCATTCTCCAAAAGTGCAGGAAGAATTTGTTCGTGGACTTTGCCATTGAATGAAATTCTATTCGAGTTACCGAACAACCTGACGTATGACATCTGATTATCTCTTCCATGCTCTGAATCAAGACTTTTTACATGGCAGTAATAACCCGATTTTGAATTAACGGAAGTAATTTTTTTCAACTCTTCTTTTGATGATTCATGAAGTCTTTCATCAGCATCCAGATAAAGAATCCAATCGCCGGTTGATTTGCTTAATGCAAAGTTTCTTGCTGCAGAGAAATCGTTTACCCAATTAAAATGGTAAATATTTGCCTTGTACTTTTCAGCAATCTCAATTGTTCTATCAATAGAACCTGTATCAACAATAACAATTTCATCAACTACATCCTTTACAGAATCTAAACATCTGGCAAGATGTTTCTCTTCATTTTTTACAATCATAGAAAGAGTAACACGTGCCATTATTATTCTACCACAGACATGTGATCAATGCTATGACCAAGTTTTTCGTTAACCTCAGCTAAGAACTTGACAGCATGTTGATTGTTGTTATCGTATCTAATCGCCCACTCAAACATAACTTTAGCTTGTTCAAATTGTTCGCGGATAAATAGTACCTGACCAAGTCCCAGACATGCTGAAGATGAATTTGAATTTTCGGTCAATTCTGTTTCAAAATATTCGGCCGCAGCTTCAAGATTGTTATTTGCTAATGAAATATTTCCGCCAAGGTTTAGTAAATCGATATAAGTTATAACAGAATTATTGTCATCAAAAGTTTTTACCGCTTCATAGACTGATTTCTCTGCCAAATCAATTTCATTATCTGCAATGTGAACTTTAGTTCTTTCAAGATATTTCAAGAAAAGATTTTTGTTAATCGGATAATAATACTGGCGTGAATTAACAGATTTATTTTGCAACCAGATTTCTTCAGGTGTTCCTCCCCATTTATCAACAAATATTTCCCTGTTAATTTCCAATCGTTTTCTATATGCATCATTGCCATCTGCTTTAAAACTTTTTGAACCGAAGTGATGGATAAAAACATCCTTAGCAATAACTGCTTTATAACCGGCTAATTGAGCTCTAAGGCAATAATCATCGTCTTCGTAATTACCAGGTGAGAAGCGTTCATCAAGACCACCAATTTTTTCAATAACTTCTCGCTTAATCAATGTACATAGAAATGCTAAGCGAGGGAAATTTAAAACCTGACCCTTATTCACCAGTCTGTTTCTTGCAGCATATCCAAACATTTCATCTATTGTTGAGTAAATTGCATTTTCATCCTTTTGCAAACCGCTTACTTCGTTACTTAAAGGGCCAACTAATCCAATCTTTTCATCACTTTCAGCAACTTCAATCATTCTTTCAACAAGATTTTCTGTTAGAATTGTATCATTATTAAGAATTAAAATATATTTTCCAGTTGCTTTGGTAATTCCTTGATTTACAGCGGTTGGGAAACCGAGGTTTGTTTCATTCTTAATTAGAATTAGATCTTTTTGCCTCTCTAATTCATAAAGCGTATTATCGGTTGAGGAATTATCAATTACAATTATTTCATATGACATATTTACAAAATCTCTAATACTCTCAATACACTTAAGAGTATATTGTATCTGATTGTAAGTAACAATAATTATTGAAACAATTGGATCTTCTGTCAACTTTTTTATTTTATTTTCTAAATTCGTTTTTAGAGAAGTAATATCTGAAGAAAATTTTTCAAGAAATCGCTCAACTTTATTTTTGTCAAATTTATAATTAAGTATGTTAGAATATTCATTTAAAAATTTTACTGCACTATTATAGTCGGAATATTCAAGCGCCGTTTCAAATCCATTTCTAATTAAGGAATTAACATCTACCCTATACAACAGAATATCTAAAATTCTTTTTATAAGCGAATTAATATCTCCATATTCAACAATAAATGAATTCACACCACCAACACAAAAACTTTCAATACCCATATTATTTGTAGTAATTACAGGCGTTCCGCAAGCCATAGCTTCAAGTGCTGGTAAAGTAAAGCCCTCATACCAAGAGCAATTAACATACAGGGAGACTTTATTTAATAATTCAGCAACTTCATTTTTTGAAAGCCCTCTTAAATAATGAAGTTGTATTCCACCAATTTCCTTTGTCTCTTTTTCATAATTTTGTTTTGTTCCACCACTTACAATATAAAGTTTCAGATTATTCAATCTTTCAGGTGAATTCTGGAGTTTTAATAAAGATTCTATTAAAAATTTTAATCCTTTTAGTGGATAATTAGGATCACCGATGAATAAAATTGAATTGGGCTCTTTTTTAATTTTAGCATCTGGATAAAATGAATTAAAATCAATTGAGTTCGGTATATAGTATCCAGTTCTTCCAAATTTTTCCTTAAACATTTTGATGAGATGATTGGAAACGAGAATGTTTCCTACCTCAAATGAGTGTAAGGTAGTATAAAAGTATTTATCACTTCGTAATTCTTCATAATCTTTACCTATATGATACCCTTCATAACCCTGACAAAGGTGATACACTTTTTTACTACTGACCTTAGTTAATATTTTGGGGACATCATATATGGAAAAAACTATTACCGCATCCGCATGTAATTCTTTGATGTCATAATGATCTCTAACCTGAATAAATTTCCACGGTATTTTAATCCAATCAGCTTTAGGAGCATCTGAATAAGTTATTATATTACAACCGAGCTCGTGAAGCCATTGCATATGTTTATATGCTACTTTTACTCCACCACCAATTATATTGGTATATCTCATTACAAAAACTACTTTTGGAGGGTTGTTAACAAAACGCCTGTCTTCTTTATCTGAAACAAATTTGCCTTTGAAATAATCCTCAAAATTACCTTCGCTAAAAATGAATCCTGTAAAGCAGTTGGTGCATAAATATTTTTGAGCACTTTTATCTTTTTGTAAATCAAATGAAATTTTTCTTAAAATAATACTATTACATTTACTGCATTTAATTTTCACAATGTGTTCGGATTTATATGGAATGACTTGATAATTCCAGAAGTGGATATCTTTAACTTTTGTTATTTCAAAAATGCCGGAGAACCAAGATAATGCTCTTTCTTTCTTTGATTTATCTGAAATGCTTTCAATAATTTCGGTTACATCATCTTTAGATTTTATTGATAGTATTGCCCATAAATAAAGCAATTTAGTATCATCATTAAAATGAGTTATTTTATTTTTACGGCGAAATGATTTAATGAATTTATGATATTCTTCATAAGTAAAACATAATTCATAAAATTTCTTAAATGAATTAGCAGTAAAGGGATTTGAATAATCGGAAAGGTATTTATAAACGGAAATAGCAAGTTTTAATTCATTATTTTTTTGAGCTTTTAATCCGAAATCGTATAATACTGAGGAGTATGTTGTTTCTGAAGAACGATCAAATTTAGTGATATCTTCAAATTTATAATTCGTGCTAAAGTTTATAGGATTTTTCTTTAAAGTAGATTTTGCTGCTGATTCAAATCTTTCTAAATATTTTCGAAATAATTTGCCTTCACCTTGTTTCTTTTTGAAAATATCAATTCCTTGATATATTATTTTTGCGCGCGTTGATTTATCAAGAGTTAATAATCCATTGACAAACCAATTCCAGAATTTATCATTAATTACATTGTGATTGATATGACATCCTTCATCTAAAATCATATCAAAGAAGTGAGCCATAAAATCTTTTAGACTTTCATTATTTGACCAATTCACATCTTTATAAAAATCTCTAAAAGAATATCTTGATAAATAAAAATGAACTATTGCATATCCGTCATAACGGCAATCTAATTGAAAATCTGTAAATCCCTGAGCTTCGTGAATCCTTCTTTTGACGAGTTTTTTATCAAGATAAAAAAACTTATAACCTTTAGCGGCTAAACGGAACCAAAATTCAGTATCTTGAGCATGTTTAAATTGAGTGTTAAAACCGTTCATTTCTCTCATAATATCCATTGGAATCATAACCGTACACCCATCAATCATGTCATATTTTAACTGTTGAGGAAATTCCAAACCATCAATAAACGGTTTTTTTTGTTTTAAATGTGTTAAATTATTTTTGTCATCAATGAGGTCAAATTCTCCAAAAACTATTCCGTAACTTTCATCTAAGTTTTGAAAAACATTTATCTGGAGTTCTAATTTATTTGGATAAAAAAGATCATCCGAACTTAACCAACAAAAATATTTTCCAATAGCAGCATTGATACCAGCATTAAGAGCTGAAGATATTCCACCATTCTCTTTATGAATCCCTTTTATGCGATTGTCTTTTTTTGAATATTTTTCAATTATTTCCCAGGTGTTATCAGTTGAACCATCATCCACTACTACTGCTTCCCAGAGTGGATAAGTCTGGGCAATAATGCTATCTAAAGTAAAGGGTAACCATTCAGCTTGATTATATGAGGGAACAATTATGGAAACCAAAGGAAATTGTTGAATAGTCCAAAAGGCAATTGAAGTACGATTATCGTTGTGTTCCCACTTATACCAATCATTCCATATTTGGATGAAATCAAATCCTAATTTTGAAATATTATGGCTATCCCATGTGCTACGATGTGTTTGCCACTCATCACCATTTAATTTCCAAACATCTTCATTCTGTTCGTGTAATCCAATGGGAATTTGTGCAAAGATTATATTAGAGCAATGTTTTTTAGCTTCTTTTACTAATTGAATAGCATTTTCTTCATTCAAATGTTCAATAACATCAATCATTAAAATACATTCAAAAACTTCCTCATTCTTTTTGAAGAATTCCAAGGCATCCATATTATTAAATTCAACCCAAGGGGCTCTTTCTCTTGCTTTTTCAATGTAAGGAGCATGTGGTTCTATAGCAACTACTCGTTGATTGCTGTTAGTATAAATCAAATAATCTCCGATTCCGGTACCAACATCTAATACACTTTTGGAATTTCCAACAATATCTTTAACAATATTTTGAAAATCTTTTTCTTTTATAAATTTTACGAGGTCACTATTAAAAAATTTTAACATATAATTAACTCCACAAGTTGAAATTAAATCTATAATTAGCTGTTCGATTCATATCTTATTACTAAATAATCATTTCTTAAAAGCAAATAGAAATGTTAATTTATTTGGACTAGGATTGCAATTTTTTCGTATTCGAATTATTTAATAGCATTAGTATGATTCAAAATTAATTGGTCGTCAATTATTTTAATGCTACATAGTAAATTATCGTTAAACTAAAGTATCGTTTTCAACCATGTTAGCCTCTATTCTTAACAAACTAAAAAATCGTCTCATCTCCTCAACCTGATTTTGAATTAACTTAGTACAAACAACTGATGACAGATTATATAATGTTGAAAGGCGCCTATCTACACTTTCTTTTGCTTCTACTGCATTAATTTTCAAATTAAGTTCATATTCTCTATTAAATATTTGTAAAAGTTCATACTTGTTTACAGTATTAGGCGAGTGAATATGGAATAGACCTTTCTCATATAAATTGTTTGTTAAAATTGTCTCGATAACTTCTGCTAAATAGAGAGTTGTTACTCCGTTCCATAAGTGATTTGTAAATCCGTTTACTTCTTTACCGGCCTGACTTTTAGCCCACTCTAATAAAGATCTGCTATTACCATTCTCTTCGCCGATTATAGAAGTTCGCAATGTCATACAATCTTTGTTCTCTCCGGCATTTTTGCTTAATCCGTAGAGGTCGTCAGCATCAAAGTAATCATCTTCAGAGTACTTACCTTTTTTACCGGTATAAACACAATCGGTCGTTATATGAAAACATTTAATTTCCAGCCGATTGCAAAGCTTTGCAAGGTTTCTGGGAAATATTGAATTTATTTTGAGGACATTCTCTAAAGTATTGTTTTGAATTGTCGGTTTAATAACACCGGCACAATTTATCACAACACCTACGCCCTCCATATATAGTTCTAATTTTTTAATAGGATCATTAGCAATATCGAATTGAGCACGCGTTATTTCCACAACATCATAATCATTTGTTTTGAAATATGAGCTGACTGCATAACCAAGCATACCGCTCGCACCTATTACCATTATTTTTTCCATTTTATCTCTCCTCTATTTTCCAGCAATCCCAATAATGTGCATCATAGCGAATATCATCATTAAGACTGTCTTTTAATTCTGATGTTGAAAAGAAAATAATTTTTGTGTCTTCGGTAAGCGACATAAATCCATTTGCATATCCCGCCGGAATAAATAAAACAGATGGATTCTTCTCGCTTAATATGAATCGATTTACTTTTAATTCTTTTGAAGGACTTTCCCAGTTATCAATTTCTACCGCACCGATAATTGCAGATCCTTTAACAACCATTACATATTTAGATTCGTATTTGTGAGCATGCCATGCACGTACAAATCCCTGTTTATGATTTTCCACAGAATAGAATCTTTTTACTCCATCAAAATTAAAGTCATTAACAAAACTTACTGTGCCTCTGTCATCAACCGCGAGACCGCCTTTTAAAAGTTGAGGAACAGCAGTTTGAATTTTTAGAACAGGTTCAAGCATTATGCAGCCTCCACTTCTTCAAATACTTTTAACAATAACTCTTCGTAATGTTCTTTTAGATAAGCTTGATTAGAGTAACGCGGACTCTTTAAATCCTTTATCCGTTTTGTTTCAACCAGATATTTTAATTCTTCTATTCCTTCATCAACCGAATGAATTGATTTGAATCCGAATACATCATCAGCTTTTTTAGCAGATACTCTGTAATTACGCGTATCCTGGAAAGGCATGTCCGTTGTTTCAATTACAAGATCAGGAAAGTGCATTCTTACCTGATACGCAAGATCGCTTATTCTTACATTTTGTCTTGCAAGGTTATAAATTCCTTTGTGGTCTGTCTCAAGGTTCATAAGAACTGCTCTTGCTACATCTTTAACATGAAGTAAAGGTCTGAACTGATCGCCACCGAAAACACTTATTTTACCTTCGAGGTATGCACGTACTGTTAAAATATTTACAACAAGGTCCAATCTAATACGAGAATAAAGATCCCCTACACCAAAAAGAGTTCCTAATCTGAAAATGATTGCATTTTTATGTTTCAAATATTTTTCTGCATTTAGTTTTGTTTCAGCATAAACAGAGAGAGGACTTGTTGGTGAAGTTTCATTCAATTCCTTATCCTGTGCACCGTAAACCGAACATGTTGACATAAAGATTATTCTACCGTTATAATTATCTGCTAACCATGCAACAGAATCCTGATTAATAGATCTTGTTAATTCCGGATTTAACTGACATGCACCATCACCTACAATAGCGGCTAACCAGACAACTGCATCAGCCCATTTTAGATGCGGAATTAATTTTTCATGATCTCTAACATCTCCATAAACAAAATCTACTGGTTTCCTAAACGAATCCTCATACAGCAGAGCATCGTAAACACGAACATTATAGTTTGATTGTTGAATCAAGTCGGTAATTGCACCACCGACATACCCGGCACCGCCAACAATTAGTACATTTTTCATTTATAATTTCCTTTTTAGAATGTTTATAATTTTTTCCGAGGTTTTACCATCCCCAAGCCATTTAATTTGTTTTCCTGTTACAGAATAATTTTCGAAAAATTTAATTGTATCAGAAACCATTTTATTTATTGGTCTTGTTTCACCAATAAGAATACTGTTACCATTTTCCAGAGATTCAGGTCTTTCGGTTTTTAACCGCGGGACTGCAACAGGAACACCAAGCAATGGGCATTCTTCCTGGCTGGTTCCTGAATCCGAAACTATTCCATAAGCATTGTATTGCAGATCCAAATAATCCAGGAAACCAAAAGGACCAATCAGTTTTATATTTTTCTTATCACTAAGCAAATTATTCTGTTCAATCATCTTAACTGCACGATTGAATTTAACAAGCCTTATTTCCAAACCGGTTTTTTTACTTAACTCATTCAGATAGGTAAGAATATGATTTAGCTGAGCAGCATTTTTTAAGTTCTCACTTCGATGAATATCGGCAAGTATAAAATCTTTTTTACGTGGACCACCCGGCATGTATTGTTTTACTACTTCAACAATTGTATTGCCTACAACAAAAATCTGGTTGGGATTTTTATTCTCTTTAACCAAACGTTCTTTGTACAAAGGTGTGTAAACAAAAACCATGTCGGACACATAATCACAAATAACGCGGTTCACTTCTTCGGGCATACGTCTATCGTAGGATCTCATTCCACCTTCAATATGACCAATCTTATAACCTTCCTTAAAAAGTGGCGCACTAACCAGAGCCGAATTTGAATCGCCCAAGAAAAGGATTATCTCCGGGTCTATTTTTTTACTTTTGAGTAAATAGATTACTTCTTTTGAAAGGTATGAAAGCTGTTCATAATGATTCGAGCTGTTTTTACCTGTAGCTAAAGTAAAATCGGGTTTGCGTATTTTAAGCTGATTGAAAAAAATCTTGCTTAACTCATCATCATAATGCTGACCGGTATGAATCATAATATGTTCGAAATTTTCATCTAATTTTTCGAACACTTTACTCATTCGAATAAAATCAGGACGAATTCCTGTAATTGTTACTATCTTCATATACACCAATATTTTGTGAGTAAAGGACAAAATTTATACCACACCAAAACGTCGTTTTGGAGCTATTTTAACATACTAAGTGGATATAAATGAAAGATTGGCTAATATTGTACAGCTAATATTAATTTAAAAGCGGGGCGAGCAGATCCTCAAAAGCTTTTACTTTTTCAGATGCTTCTTTATTTAAATTATTCCTTACAAAATCCCTTTGTTCAGTAATATCTTTTATATTCTTTCGATATTGAGCAAGACTATTATTATAATTTTCGAGTGTTACTTTTTCCTTATGTTCTGAATAGATTTTTGCTTCATTTAAAGCATCAGCTTTTTGTTTTTTAAATAGGTTAATTTTTCTTATAAGCTTTTGTTTTTCATCAGCTTTTTCAATAAGTACCATTGCACTCATAATTAATGAAATTAAAGTACCCACAAAGAAACTGATTAATCCCCATTTAATTCCTGAAGAAACTAATCCGGAAAAGAATGCATTTAAACCGTGAGATTCTTCACCGGTTGAATGACCTGTAAACGCACCAATGATCATCACTATAAAAGCTACGATAAAATTATTGCTCATATTTGTCGAAAATGATCGCTGGGGATTATATTTTTCCATAAAAGGAATGTTTTCGATCCTTTCTTCAATTAATTTTATTTGCGAATTGTAATTCTCCTCAATATTCTCAAGCGCTTTAGCCAGATTATCCCTGGACTTGATCTTGAAATTTTCTATTTCATTTAATGTGTGGGTTTCTGCGCTCTGATTATCATAAATTTGTTTTTCATATACACTTATTTTTCCTGCAATTTCATTTTCTAAAGTTTCCTTTAGTTTTCCAATTATACTTCGAATGATTTCATTAAACTGATTTTCAAATTCGTTTGTTAATCCGGCAATAAAAATATTACTGGAATCTTTATAGTTGATCGAAATTTTTTCGAGCATAGTAATACTGTTGGAAATATCATCGGTTAGATTCTCTTTAATATTCTTTTTCTTTAGATCTTCGATTTTCTTCTGAATTAATTCTAATGAATTTTTATTTGAGATATTATGATGATGAATTATTTTCTCGATCGATTCAGAAGCCGGCCAGAAATCATATTCAAAGAATACATTCTGGAAGAATCCTGTCTTCAGGAAAAAGTTAAACATTCCAAAGTTATTTAGTCTTATTGCCAGAGTAATACGATTGAAATCGAAATCAAGAATTTCATTTAAGTAAGATTCTGCAATACTCAGATTACCAAGTTTTACTTCTGTTAGAGCATTGTACAGTTTGGCAGTAATACCGTATTGTTTCAACTCCAGTGCATTCTTAAAGAAATTATTTGCAGTATCAGGAGCGTTATCCCTTAAATGTGCAAATCCTATATATAATGTAATTATATAATTAAGCTCATTTTTTATGTTTTCTGCAAGACGAGACGATGTAGCAATTTCTTTTGCTGTTTCAAATTGATTGATAACTTTAGAAACATTAAAAACACCCGGTTTTGCTAAATGGATAATTCCATTAATGATATACTTAAAGAAATTTTGCTTATAAACATCACGCTCAATTAAATTAATAACATTATTAGCATAATATTCTTTTTCATTTTTTAGTTTAGTTGTTGCCCACTTGGTAAAATTTTCTTTAATGGCCTTGTATATTTCCACATTTTTTGCTCTTAGAAAATTAGTTTTCATATAATCTTCTATTTGCAACATTAACCAGGAATCATAAATCCAGTAAACTGAAGGATTTGCTCTTGGAATAAAGATTTCCTTATACTCTTCAGGAATTTCAAGAGAGGATAATTTTGTACAATCTTTAACATAAGTAATGTAATCAAATTCACTTCTTGAGTTAATCTCAAAGAAATCCTTGCCCAGCTTTATTAAGCGGGAATAATCAACTTCCTTTTCAAAGTCTACAGGTTTATATTGATCTATGAAACTAATCATAGCATCTCCAATTCTGTATTACTTTTATTCCCGTTTATTTTAGGGAAAGAGATTTTTACTTCGGTTCCCTTATTCTTCTCACTGCTAATCTCAAAATTTCCACCAAGAAGTTTTGTAAGCTTATATGCAACTGTAAGCCCTAACCCGACACCTTCATACGGTCTTGTATACCCTTCAACTTCTTGTGTAAATGGAGTTAGCAATCGATCTGTTTGCGATTTATCGAAACCAATGCCTGAATCTAAAATAGATATAACAACATCACCATCAATTTCTTTAGTAGAAAGTGCTACAAAGCCACTGGAGGTGTATTTTATTGCATTATCTATTAGAACGTCGATAATTCTCTCAAGCTTAACCCAATCAACTTCTATAAATGATTCACAGGTACATAATTCCAGCTTAAACTCAAGATTTTTGTTTTTTGCATCCTGAAAACGTTTGTTATATATTTTATTAAGTACCTGGTTGCAATTCAAGTCCACTTTCTCAATTTCAACCTCACCGGCTTCTATTTGAGAAACCTCTACAAGGTTTGTAAATAAATTCAGTGCCCTGCCCATCACTTCTTTCATTGAGGAAGTTAATTCCTGAATCGACTCATAATCTTCATTGGCAATGCAATCGTCTATAATATCGGAGTAACCGATTAATCCATTGTAAGGAGTTCTTATCTCATGGGAAATGTTCGCAAGGAAATCCGACTTCATTTTATTGAGTTGTAATTCCTTTTGATAATTTTTTTCAAGCTGCTCTTTATATTTGCTTTCTTCCGTTACATCTTTCATTGTAATAATATAGATCATACTTTCAAAATCATTTGTTGCTGTGCAGGTCAGCTTACATAAATAAACTCTCTCTTTATTATGAGTATAAGTAAACTCGGAATAACCTTTACTTTGTTCATTTAGTTCTTCTATGGATTTGTTTATTGTGCTTACTAAATTATCCGGTAACAAATTCTGGATAGGTAACAGGAAAAGATTTTGTTTATCTAACTCAAACAATTTGCAGAAATTATCGTTTGCATTTTCAAAAAGTAATTTTGATGCAGATTGTCGCAGAATCAATAAAAGATCGGAAATGTTTTCAATAATTAATTTTTGTTTTCTCTCTGAATTCTCAATTATTTTACTTTGTTTTATATGCTCTGTAAGATTTGCGGCACTAAGAATCAGAAACACATCTAAACTATCATCCATTATAAACGGGTTTAGAGTAAATTCCCAATACTCAGTATTTCCATTCTTTTTTAGTGAAAGTAACTTTTTCCAGGTAAGGTTTTTTTCAATTGCTGTTTTAAATTCTTCGAACTCATCAAACTGCATAAACTCATAGAACAAATCCTCAATAGTACTGTTGTAAAGTGCATCAATTTCTTTTGAAAAAATCTCTTCGAAAGATCGGGTTATGTAGACTATTCTTTTTTCAAAATTTGTAATAAGAATTGGAACTCTTCCATAATCAAGTGCATTGTGTAATGCATTTATCTTTCTTTCTATGGCACGGCGGTTTTCAAGAGATTCAATTGAAACAAATAGCAGTTCATTAGATTCGATGAAAATTCTTTCCAAAATAATTTTATGCAACAAATTTTCATGTTTACCGGGTAAAGTAATATTTATCTCAGAGGAGAGGTTTAAATATTTTTTCTCAATAAATCCTTTAATTAAGTACAATAATTCGGAATTAGGATTAAGTCTATGCAAGCTATCATTAATATTCAGAAAGAAAAATTTTGTAAAGGTATCGTTGCAAAAGACAATATCCAGATTAAGATTAATAATTACTGCGGCCCTATTAGTGGGCAGTTCTTTATATGTGCCAAACACCGAAGTATTAGCAATATTATTACTATAATGGGACCAATTACGCATCTAGCTTTCTATTCAATATTTATGCTTTTGATTATGACACCCTCGTAATCAGAAGCAATGTTGTTTATTGGTTTAAATGAAATATATTTCTCAAGAAATTTTATAAAGCAGTTATTTATTAAATCAAATTCGTTATTTATTTCCTTTCTTAAATCGTATAAGAGAGTTTCTATTACATTAAAATCTGTTATTGTACTTGTTTTTTTAAATCGCGGTGATTCGAACTGATTGAAAAATTTATTTAATCCATTAACTTTAATGTCGTTTACTATTTCATCTTGGTTCGATTTCAACGTGGTAGAAAAAAACCCGGTCACAATAATATCATAAGCAAAACGTTTTATTTTCTTTGATACTTTATAATCTATTTTAGGATGTTGATTTAGTTCGAATACAAAAATTGAAGCTTCAAAATCCAGTTCATCTACTTCAAATAGAATCTGAATCTTTTCCGAATCTTTGTTTAGTTTTTTTATTTTCCAACCAAGACTTGCCAATAAAGCTGTTGCCGGAGAAATATAAAGAGTATCGTTGGCGGACGTTGTAGCAAATTGATATCCGCTTACCTTTTTATAGTATTTGGGATTACCGGTAGATTTCTTGTAATCCGAACCTGGGTTAATATTTACGACTTTTTCTAACATTACTTCTCCTCCCTCTATTATCGAAGGAAAAGAGAAGTTTTTTAACCTATTCGGTTTTTAACATTCGATTGTTATCTATATAATCGACCATTTGTGGGTTTTGAAGGTGAATCAGTTCTTGCACAAATTTGCTGATTCTATCCGTAGATTCTTTAATAATTTTTAGATCCTCGGCAATTTTTGCAGCTTCCGAAGGATTTAGATCATTTTCTATCCCCTTAATTGAAAGTGAAAGACTGCTTAATGGATTATTAATTTTGTGTCCTATAGTGCAAGCCATCTCAATGACAGCTTTATTATGCTCAATATTTCTTAATTCACTTTGTAAATTAAAAATTCTCACACCCGACCTAATACGTGCTAATAATTCCTGATTTTCAATTGGTTTAACAAGAAAATCGTCCGCACCGATATCAAGTCCCATAACTCTATCTTTAAGTGATGATCTTGCAGTTAATATTATATAAAAAATGGATTTATATTTTTCATCACTTTTAAGAATATTACAAAGTGCAATTCCATCTAATACTGGCATAGTCCAATCTGCTAATATAACTTTTGGTTCATATCTCTTTAAGATTTCGAGGGCTTCTTCCCCATTAACTGCCATTTCAACCTGGTAATTATTTCTTGTTAATAATTTTTCAAGTATGAAACGGGTATCCTTTTCATCCTCTACAACCAGGACTTTATCTTTTAGTTCTGACATATAAGATTATTTACCTTTTCTATTAGTTTATCAAAATTCACAATCGGTTTAAGCATATAATCATCTGCAAATCCGTCTTTTAGCAGATCATCAGCAAAGTAATTAGTTGAATATGCTGTTATAACGAGAATCGGTACCTTTAATTTATAAAAATTTTGTTTAATATACCTTGCAAGTTCTACTCCATCAATTGCTTTGGAATTTAAGAATGTATTTTTGAGGTTTAGATCAACTATAAGGAGGTTAATTTTGCCACTTGTGACCAGAGTGATTATTTCTTCGCCGTTTTCAGTTATTGTACAATTATACCCGAGCCGCTTAAAAAGCACCTTATAAAATTCCTGAAGCATGGGATCGTCTTCAACAATTAATATTTTCTTCTCATCATTCATTTGTTGTATATTTTACTGTTATACTGATACGCCGGTTAAGAAAACTAAATGGATCGTTCCAATCCCTTAAACGTGTATCGGCAAATCCACGGACTTCATCAATTTGTTTTTCTGATACACCACCCGAAACAATTGCACGCTTAGCTGAGTTTGCACGATCCGAACTCAATTCAAAATTGGAATAACCGCTACCATCATTTCTATATTGACGTGCATCAGTATGACCTTCAATTATTATTTTATTTGGAAGCTTCGATAATTCTTTGCCAACCGTTTGAATTAACTTTTTAGCATTGGGTTTCAATTCGGAAGTACCAAGGTCGAAAAAAACATCCCGTTCCGAATCAACAAGTTCGATGCGAAGACCTTCTTTAACAATTTCTACTTTAACCTGATCGGATATATTCATCAATTCAGTATCATTACCAAGATCTTCTTTTAATTTTTCTCCCATTTTTTCAAGCTCAACTCTTTCGGCTTCTTTTCTTTTTATCTGCTCTTCAACATTAAGATCGATCAGTTGAGAATTTTGGCCATCAAGAATACTTTGACCTTTGGAAGCGAATCCGACCGGATCTTTAAAATATCCGGCAACAGCTTCTTTTACTTCTTCATTTTGTCCAAGCACCCATAAAACAATAAAAAGAGCCATCATAGCTGTTACGAAATCTGCATATGCAACTTTCCACGCCCCGCCATGGTGCCCGCCATGAACTTTTTTTACTTTTTTTATTATTGGTGCCTGATCGAACTGACCGCCACCCATAGAACCATCATTATTTGAGGATAAGTCCGGCATTTATTTTTTTCCTCTGAGTGCAGTTTCAAGTTCGGTAAAAGATGGTCTCTCATCAGAAAAAATAACGCGACGCGCCATTTCAGCGGCAACAAGAGGCGGATTACCTTTTGCAAATCCAATTATGAATGCTTTGATTATTTGAAGGTCCTGAACCTTCTCTTCAACTATATGATGCAAATTACTTGCAATGGGATTAACAAAACCATAACTGAGAAGAACGCCCAGAAATGTTCCAACAAGTGCTGCAGCAACGTGATGACCTACAGCTTCTGCACCTTGATTGATTGAACCCATTGTAACAATTATACCAAGTACCGCAGCAACAATACCAAGTCCGGGGAGTGCATCGCCTACTTTTCCAATTGTTTCTGCAATAGGTTTATTTTCTGTCTGGTAAGTTTCTATTTCAGTATCCATCAAATTTTCCATATCGTGCGGAGGAACGGTACCGGCAAGCATTACTTTCATTGTATCGCAAAAAAAGTTTTTCTTCATCTCATCATGAATTAACATTTTACTTTTGGATAGTATATCACTCTCTTCCGGTTTTTCAATATGTTTTTCAATTGTTAGCAAACCTTCTCTCTGAGCATTTAGAAAAAGAGTATTAATTGCTTTCAACATTTCAATGTAATCTTCTTTTGTGTTCTTATGATTTTTAAATATCTGAGTAATCTGGGACATTATTTTCTTTATAAGGGAAGCCGGGGAAGAGATCAGCAAACTACCAATAGCAGCACCGCCAATAGTAATAAACTCGGAAATCTGGATGAGCAGAACCAGATTACCTCCAGCCATAGTAAAACCGACTACAACCGCAACCGTAACTACAACAATCCCAATAATAGCAAACATTTTTTACCTATTTCGAATTAAGGATTTCCACAACTTCAAATTCACTAATTAACAATTCACATTTGCCCTCAATATCCTTCCAGTCTATATCAACACGTGTAAGATTCGTTTCTATTTCTCTACATAATTCCGATATTTTTGTATATCCAATCATTCCACTCGAACCTTTAAGTTCGTGTGCAATGGTAAGCAAGAGATCAACATTTCTAAATACCAATGCTTCTTTAATTGTGCCTTTCTTTTGCGGCAGTGAATTAAAGAAATATTTTTTCAGTTGATTTGTAATTTCTTCTTTTTCAATATCAGTTAAATAACGAGCTCTTTTTGCATTATGAAGAAAATCTTTTCCTAATACTTCATTTATAGATTTGATTAATACTTCTTTACTCAATGGTTTAGATAATACTCTTGCTGCACCGGACTGCATAGCAGCAATAACATTATTTTTATCAGTATGACCACTAATAACAATAACCGGTACATTTTTAAGACCATCAAGAATTCTAATCACTTTAAGCATACGTAAACCATCGAGATTGGGCATCATCAAATCTAGAAAGATCAATTTTGGTTTATGCTCAATTGCTTTTTGAATTCCTTCCAAACCATCGTTGCAGGTGATAACTTCCAGATCGTAATCACTTAAAAAATTCCGTAATGAGGTTCTAATTATGTCGGAATCGTCAATTACTAAAATTGTTATCTTATCACTAAAAAAATCTGACATTACTGAACCTTCTTAATTTTATACTTAGACAAATCAATTTTAGAATCTGAGATTGAATGCGAAGCATTGATAGTGTTTTGAACTACCTTTTCATATACTTCCCCCCGAAAAATCTGAACATTTGACGGAGCATCAATTCCAATCTTTATTTGATTATCGGAAATAGACAGGATTTTTATAGTAATGTCGCTACCGATTCTTATTTCTTCTTCAATTTTTCTTGTTAGTATTAGCATAATTCTACTCGGTAAATAAATTATAGTATAAAGAGTAATTATCTTTGTCAAAAATGGTCTGATAAGCCGTTTTATTATCCTGATTGATAAAAATAGGCGCTCTCATATTAATTGTTACTTTGAGCGGGTCAGAATTTAGAGTAACAATTCCAAAGGCCTCATGATTATCGATCTGAGGATAATTTTCGTCTATAATTCTAAGACCAAACAAAGCAAAAGCTATCTCCGGTTTTTCAACTGAATTGAGCCAGTAAAATGCGCTATCATCCGGTTTAATAAGAACAAATTTTTTAAGTTCTTCAAAACCAAAAGGACCTTCGTTGAAATTAATAACGAGATCGTCGGGAAATTCAATCTCTCCGAATTTTTGTGTGTTGATTTTCATAGTACTCACTTTTTTAGTATTACAATATCTACTCTTCTATTTAATGACCTCGATTGAGGCGTATCATTTGGTGCAATCGGTCTATATTCAGCATAACCGACAACAGAAACTTTATCAGCAGAAATACCTTCTTGTTGAATCAAATAATACCCGGTGCTTAATGCCCTATCAACAGAAAGATGCCAGTTAGAAGGATACTGAGGAGTGCTAATCGGAATATTATCAGTATGTCCCTCTATTCTAAAATCATTCGGTAATGTTTTAATAACTTCAGCAAGTCGGCTTAACACAGTTTTGGAAGCTTCGTTTAATGTTGCTTTACCCGGCGGAAAAAGAATATCATCTAAAATATGAATAGTAACACCTCTTTCATTTTCGTCCAACCTGATTGAGTTGCTGTAATTATACTGTTCAACAAGCCGATATAAATCCTCTGCAAGCTTATCGCTTGGTTTTGGAATTATATTCGAAGATGAGCCAATACCATTACCTGAACTTTCATTTCCAAAAACATTTCCAAGAGCAGAAACTACACCTTTATATTTATTAACATCAATATTGGACATTGCATATAAAATAATAAAGAGACCTAACAACAAAGTTATTAGATCGGCATAAGTAATAAGATACCTATCCTTGTCGCCGTCTTCGTTAAAATGAGATTCTTCGGAGTCTACGGGTTTAACTTTCTTAACTGAACTTTTTGAGGAAGCATTCCTAATAATCGGGCTTTCATCACCGAAGGAATCTCTCCGCTCTGAAGAGTTAGAACCCCCTCCAAAGAAATTTCCATTAAATTCTTTTCCTCTAAATGACATTTTTTTAACCTATCTCCAATAGGTAACCAGATAATATTTGCACTAAATACGCCCCACAGTGTTGCAATAAATGCAGTAGCAATATTTTTAATTAGTGAATTTGGGTCCGCACCGGCATTGGCTAAAGTCATTATAAGTCCCATTACAGTTCCTATAATTCCCATAGTTGGTGCATAACCACCCATTTTTGTAAAGATGAAAATGTTTGAATAATGTCTATCTTGCATCGCTTTCATTTCCATTTGAGCAAGATTATAAATTGAATCGGCATCAGTTCCATCCATTACATACTTAACCATTTTTCTTGGGAAATAATGACCGAATTTATTAAGATCTTTTTCGATTGAAAGAAGACCTTCGTTTCTTGCTTTGATAGCCAATTCAACAAATACATCAACTATTGCCGTCATATCGAATTGACGTGGGAAATATGCAAGCTTTATAAGTGTAAGAAGATCCTTAAATTTATCCAAACCAAAACCGATTATTACAGCAGCAAATGTACCGCCGAATACAATTATCAGCGAGGAAATAATAAAGAGTGCTTTAACTGAGCCGCCTTCTAAAACAAAAGCGCCAAAGATTGAAAAAACTCCTAATCCAAGACCTATAAGTGTACCAGACTTCCTAATCATAGATAATCTAAAAGTGATTTTGGTAAAATTGTTGCTGCTAATTTATAAGACATTTGTAAAACGTAATCCTGGTATTGAAGATCAACAATAAGTTTAGCCGGATCTATATCCTTTTTCTTTGATAGCAATTCCTGAGTATTCAACATCTGTTTATCTAGTAAAGAGTTGATATCGTCCAAACGATTTAGCTTTTCTCCATTTAAAGATTGCAGATTAACAATAGCATTGTAAGCATTATTCAATCTTTGCTGAAGATTGCTATCGGGAACATTATTAGCTTCAAGTACAGCCAGAATGTCGTTTAACGTATCAATAAGATCTGTCCCTTCAATTTTATTGCCGGTAATATTGATAGTGTCCTTAATATTTTGAGTAATCTGAACTTTAATTTCGCCGGTAACATTAGTTGCATTCCGAATGGCTCTTCCATTTGCATCAATTGACCATGGCGCATTACTAAAATCGGTTCCGCCAAATAAATACATATCATTTCGTTTTTCATTCAAACTATCTACAATAGCTCTAAGAGATAACTTGATTGATTGAGTAACTGTAGGAATATTGGAATTATTTAATGCATTATCCAGGTTAGTTAACTGACCAATAATCTTCTGAGTTTCTCCTGCAATATTTTCGATTGAGTCCATCGTAATACTCAGATAATCCTTTGCATAGCTAATATTTTTCTGAAATGTTTCCATCTTACGGATATTAGCATCAAGTTTAATTGCTTCAAGGGAATCGCCGACATTATCAGTAAGTTTTTCCAATTTAGTATTGTTGGTAATCTGACTTTGCATTTTCAGCTTTTTCTCATTAATCTTATTCTGATTATAGAGATAGCGTTCCGATAATAAATTTTCTGTTATTCTCATAATTATACCAGTTGAATAATTGTTTCCATCATATCATTAACAACTTTAATTAACTTTGCAGCAGCTTCATAAGATCTCTGATACTTGATAACATTTGTCATTTCTTCATCAATCGATACACCAGAATAGGATGCTTTTTGATTTTGAAGTTGCTGAATCACCAATCCATTCGATTCAATTCGGTTATCGCTAACAACTTTATCTACTCCGAAAGTATTTAGGAAACCAGAATAATTTTCGAGTAACGACTGATTGCCAAGTTCCGGTAATTTTAAGTCGCTAAGCGAAGCGATTAAATTGGCAATTGAACCATTGCCATCATTATTTGCAGCACTGGAGATTGAAATGTTTTTAGGATTATTAACAACTTCTGCATTTATTCTAATCTGTCCATTAACAAACGCATTTAAAACATTTCCATTGGTGTCAAGAGTACCGAAGAATGGTATTCCGGTTGAGGAGGAACCATTTTGAACTAAAGAAAAACCTTGCATGTGGTATTCATTTACTTTGTTTACAAAAACATTAGCAAGATCTTCTAATTTATTTCTGTAGTCAGGAATTTTACTTGAATAAAGATCTGTTGCAGAAAAAAGTTCGCCGCTATTAAGAATTGCAATTGCATTTTTATCCGTCTTAGAAACAATTCGCATCTTGTTATTAACAAACGAAAGTTCAAATTCTGTATATCCATTTTGATCTGCACCTTGAACTCCGCCAATATTAACAATAGCAGCACCAAATTCATTATAATTAACTGTTAAATTGGCGAGTTTACTCAAATTATCAATTATAGAATCACGCTTATCCTTAAGTTCACTTGCTTTAATTCCTCTTGCTTCGCTCTCATAAATTCTATGATTCAATTCTGCAATTTCTTTAAGGTATTCATTCATCTGATTGGTTTTTAAAACGGCTTCTTTTTGAAGCACAGCTTGGACGCTTGAAAATCCTTCGAATATTTCCGAAAACCTTTCACTTAGTCTTTGAGCGTTTTGAATTACCTGGGATCTAAGTTGTGTAGAATTAGGATTTGTTGCTAATTGAGACCACGAATTAAAAAATTGCGACATATAAGAACTCAATCCAATATCCGATGGTTCTGCAATAACAGATTCTATCTGCTGCAACAGTTCAGATCTTTTTTCAGCATCAGCCAAAGAGGATTGATATTTTCTCAGCTGGCTATCGAGAAGGTCGTTTTTTATTCTAAGTATATCCTGAATTTTTACACCCATACCTATACCGGCTTGAGTTTCCTCGGTTGCAAACAAAGTTTTCTGGCGCGAGTACTCAGGGTTTCCAGCATTCGAAATATTTTGCGAAGTAACATCCATAGCACGCTGATAAGCAGCCATAGATCTAACTGATATGTCTAATAACCTTCCGATACCCATGTTATACTCTTTTGTTTACTAATTTGCGTTTACCATTTCCAAGAATAGAAATCATTCTTTCTTTAATTATATTACGGGAAACTTCTACAAGAACCGATAACTGTGAATTTAAGTGCGCAATCCTTAATGCCTTCTCTCTAAGTTCATTCCTTACTTTCTCTATCTTCTTAGTATCATTACCGAATAATAATTTTTGCGAATTATATAATTCATCGAAAGAAAAATCTTTTACTTTTATAGAATTTTGTTCTGCAAATTCCTTTATCAGTTCTTTTCGTTTCTTTTCCTCCACATCAATGCTATGAAGAATTTTCTGCTCATTTTTAATTGCGGCTTCCAGCAAATTATAATTATCGGCGATAATTGCTTCTTTTTTACTAACAAGAGCGTCTAAAAGAAGGTCAAAATTTTTCTCCTGTTCGATAATCGATTGAATTAGATCTTTAACTGTCATGTTTCACTCTCTTTAAAATGATTTAAATAGCCCAAAACTTTGGCTATATAATTTTTAGTTTCATCAAACGGCGGCACTCCGTTAAATTTTTCCACATTTTGTGGTCCGGCATTATAAGCTGCAAGGGCAAGATTCAAATCACCATTATATTGTCGAAGCATTTTGGCTAAATATTTAGTGCCGCCGTAGATATTTTGTTTGGGATCAAATACGTTTCTTACACCCATATCTGTTGCTGTTGAGTCAATCAACTGCATAAGTCCTTTTGCTTTTGCAGATGAAACCGCTTTATGATTTGCTGCCGATTCAGTCATTATTACCGACTTTATAACATTTTTATCCAGACCAAATTCTCTTGATGCTTTTTCTATAAGGTCATCAAATCTATTTAATCTTTTTATTGCTTCACTACTTGGCTTTACTTTTACAGGAGAAGAGTTTGAATCGATTTTTATATCAACCGGTTTCGCATCTGATTTCAGATTGCTCATTTCCTCGCCGGTTACTTTCTTATAAATTGCTTCTGCAATTCCAAGATTTTTACTTTTAGAAATTTGCGATGCAATCTGTTGTTCAAAAATTGTATCGAACATATCATTACCATAACCTTCTTCACCTAACATTCCACCTGTAGTTTTATTCATGGAACGAAGCATCATCGATGTAAGCAAGCTTTCGAATTCATTTGCAGCTTTAGCAATCTTTGCTTTTTGCTTATCATCATAACGGGATTTTATTTCCGTCATTTGCGAAAGATGTTTTTCCGTATTACTTGTTTTTAATGCTATCTCTTTCATGTTACATTATTACCAATTCGGCTACTAATGCTCCAGCTTCTTTAAGTGCCTGGAAAATTGAAATAATATCTCTTGGGGTAACTTTTAATGAATTAAGTGCTGCTGCAACTTCCTGAACATTTGTTGCACCTTGAATTGCTACCGTATTTGTTGAATCCTGATAAGCTGTTGGAATCTGGTTATTAAACAAAACTGTGTTCCCTCTTCCAAATGCATTCGGTTGAGAAATTGTTGGATATGAACGAATCTGTATATTCAAACTTCCATGTGTTATACTAACCGGTAAAATCTTTACATTACTACCAGCAACAACAGTTCCTGTTCTTTCATTAAGAACAACTTTTGCAATCTTATCAACCTGAATCTCAAGATTTTCGAGTTCTGCTAAAAATGCAACAATATTATTTTGACGGTCAACAGGAACAGCCACCATAATCTCTGCTGCATCAAGAGCTTTGGCGGAGTTTTCTCCAAACTTTGCAACAATTGCAGTCATAATATTATTAGATGTAGTCAGGTCAGGATCTTTCAGAAATATTGCAACCTCTTCAAAAGAATTCTGTTCAAGATTGATCGATTCTTTTAATGAACCGCCTCTCGGAATTCTACCGGCAAGAGAATGATTTTTAGAAATTCTGTTTCCTGTTGGAGTATTTACATCATAACCACCAACAGAAATTGGACCCTGAGCAAAGCCATAAACACGTCCACCTATTCCGGAAAGAGGAGTAACTAATAATGTTCCGCCCTGTAAACTTGTTGCATCTCCCATTGATGAAACCACTACATCAAATTCGGCACCTGATTTCAAGCTGGCATTCAATGTTGCAGTTACAATTACAGCGGCAACGTTTTTAGTTTTTAAATCAGTTTGAGGTACTGTTATTCCAAATCTCTTTAGCATACTTGCTACTGATTGAATTGTAAAGGATGAACGATAACTATCTCCTGTTCCAGCTAAACCGACAACCAAACCGTAACCAATTATTTGTTCTGTACCTGAACCATTTAGATATGCCACATCTTTAATTCTCTGTGCACTCACAGAGTTTAAGAGAACTATTGATAATAAAAGAATTCCTAATATTCTGTTTTTCATATAATTACCTAAAAAATCCAGTGGAAAAATTTTGTTAACCAACCCGGTTTTTGTGAATCGTCTATTATTCCGCTTCCTTCAAAAGTAATTTCGGCATCGGAGATATTGTAAGAGAGAACAGAATTATCTGCGCCAATATCACTTGTACGAACAATACCTTTTATATAAACTAGTTGTTCTTCGCCATTAATTACAATTCTTCTGCTTCCTTTTATAAGTAGATTTCCGTTTGCCAGAACAGAATCTACAGTTGCACTTATTTTTGTTCTAACAACACCGGTTGATTTGGTAGAACCTGAACCAGTAAATGAATTACCGCTACTAACGTTTGCATCTACTTTTGGAAGTGCAGATTTATCCACACCACCCGATAGACCGAAAGAAAGATCGCTACTTCTTCCGGCAGAAGTCTCTGCATTGTTAGTTGCCTGAGAAGATTCCATAACAATTATAGTTACAGCATCTCCCTTTTGATTGGCTTTATTATCAGAGAACAATGAGAATGCAGCATTCCTTCTCATATCCTGTGCACTGATTAATGAAGCAACGAAAACAAATATTATCATGTATTGTATTTTCATAACACTACTCAATTAATAAAACGTTATACTTATCAATTATTTTAGCTGTAAAAATTTTTTTCTGATCGGAAAGAACACGAATAATATCGCCTACACTTCCTTTTTCGCGTGATGTTACTTCGGTTGTAATATCAACCCCGTTTCTTCCAGCATGCAGAATCAATCTATCATTTGGTAATACATCCGGGTTTTTTTCAAACATTTCATTTAGAAGTACCATCCCTTCTCTAATTTTAACTTTACTTCTGGATGCAACCGGTAATTCTTCATCAGAAAAAACAGTTCCATTCAATAAAGCAACATCTTTTAATTCTTTTCTGAATTGAAATGTAGAAAGCATTTCGTCTTTTTGTATTTCCTGATTAGAAACCCAAACTTTTCTAAAAAGTTTTATTCTAACAGAAATAAAAGAATTACTTTCGCTTTTATTTCTTGAAATCAACTTAACCGGGACATATAATAGATTTTTATTTAACCGTGCTTCTCTCTCATCATCTATTATGATTTTAGAATTCAGGTTTAATTTTTCTTCAATTTGAAATTCGATCTTCTCATAAGAAGAGAACGTTCTTACAAGATATTTCTGCAAGTCTGATTCAAATCCTGAATTTCCGGCAAACATATTTAATATAACGAGAAAAGCAGCTATCACTTTAATTAACCTCTTTTAAGATTATTTGCCATTGTCATCATTTCTTCAACAGTCTTAACTGTTTTAGAATTAATTTCATAAGCTCTCTGTGCAGCAATCATAGAAATCATTTCTTCAACTATATCAACGTTGGAAGATTCAAGAAATCCTTGATTAACCTCCCCGAAACCCTGGCTTCCCGGAGTTCCAATAATTGGTTGACCTGAAGAAGGCGATTCCACATACAAATTATCACCAATAGCAATCAGTCCGCCGTTATTCATAAATCTTGCTAATTCAATTGTGCCGAGTGACATTCTACTCTGGTCATTGTTTATTGCATCAACAGTTCCATCTTTACCTATGGAAATGCCCACTACGTCGGAGTTCAATGTAAAATCCGGTTCAAGTATATAACCGCTTGCAGTTACCAATTTCCCTTCTGCATTCACTTTGAATGAACCGTCTCTTGTATAAGCAAATGTTCCGTCACTTTTTCTAACCTGGAAAAATCCCTCGCCTTGAATTGCGAGATCGAATGGATTGTTAGTTGGTGTTATATCGCCTTGTTTAAAAATCTTTTGAGCCGAAGAAGGTTTTACACCATTACCAACCTGAATTTTATTATTAGAATTTTCATAAACACCGGGCGTTGAAGTTGATAATGGATTGATGTTCACTTCCTGGTACATCAAATCCTGAAATTCCGCTTTATTCTTTTTAAATCCTGTTGTGCTAATGTTAGCAATGTTATTCGAAATTACTTCGATATTAATTTGCTGAGCATACATGCCCGAAGCCGCTGTTCTTAATGCTCTAGTTGGCATTGTTTACCTCTTTATTAAGTTTTTCCAATTTGATTTGCCATATCTAAGGATTGATCCAATGCAGCAATTATCTTCTGAGAAGTTTCGTATGCTTTGTTCATCTGAATCATAGATTCCATTTCTAAAATTGGATTTGTGTTAGACTGCTCAAGGTAACCTTGAGAAATTTTATAATCATTTTGTGAAGCTGTTGTAAAATTTTCTTCCGGTAAAAGGAAATTTGAACCACCGCTTCTTTGTAGATTTTCCGCATCATCTATTTTCAGAATTAGTAATTCGTCGATTAATTGCTCGCCGATTTTAATTTCACCCGTAGTGGAAATATTTATAACACCATCTTTTTGAAGTAATGTCTCATCCATATTAATAGGACCATGTTGACCCAGCACTTTTTTGTTGTTAGCATCAACGAGGAAACCTTCGGCTGAAATCTTGAATCGTCCATCCCTGGTTAATTCCGTATTACCGTTTTCATCTTTAACAGCAAAGAAACCATTTCCATAAATTGCCAGATCAAGCGGATTGGAAGTCATAACTGTTTCGCCCTGAGTCTGGCTGGTAACTTTTTTAATCTGACTATTGCCAAACTCATCAATATATTCTGCAAATGGCACTTCCCTTTTATATGCAGTTGTATTAATGTTAGCCAGGTTATTGGAAATAACATCAATGTTCTTTGAATGTTGTTCCAGACTTCTTGCGACTGTGTAAATTCCTTTTATCATTTATTTACCATACTCAAATTTTTTTATTTTCGATGCCAATAGAATTTCCCCTTTAGAAATAGAGAGTTCTCTGGCAATAAGATCTAAACTACCAGAAGGAACATTTTCAATTACTTTTATTTTTCTAAGCGCCTTACGTGTCTTAGATAATTTTCTGTCTTTTTTAACAATTACATCCTCTTCTCTTATCATTGCAATTCTCTTTTTTAGTCCCTTACCTTCATTCTTTTTAAATTGGATTAAGATTCTTCTAAATAAAACCGCAAATAGTATCATGGTAGATACCGCGATAAAAATCTTTACATCAATTGATAATGAATTGAAAAAATCAACAAGTCTGTTATTCTTTACTGTTGTAATTGAAGAAACGGGAATTGTAATTACTGAGCTTTTTGCTTTTTCAGCTTCTTCATACTGTTTAGGAGTTTCATTAGCAACTGATTGAGACATTTCTTCTTTTAAGCGTGCTTTTTCAATTTGCAGTTTCACTAATTCACTAATATTAACAGTGTCCTGTGGTACATAAGTTATTTTACTCAGAACACTATCGATATTAACCTGTGCAAACAAATTGCTCATTAAAAATATCATTACAATTGTTAAAAGTTTTTTCATTCTACTACTTCCTTTTTAGCGGAAATAAAAGATGTATTGAAGTTCCTTTCATTGGAATAGATTCAAAATCGGCCACGCCTTCATTTTTCTTCATCAATTCTTTTATTATTCTTATCGTAAGATTTATCATAGGATCAGAACCGGAATTAATCTCTTCCATATAATCTGTAAGGAAAAACGAAAGTACTACTACATCATTAGTAAGTCGGGATTGAATAAAAACACCGCTTCCTTTTTGTGCTTTTCTTTTAATTAATGAAAACAGATTTGTTGCAACCTGTTTCAAATGTTTTTGATTACTGATAATTGACGGAAGTTCCTTTTCTAAATCGAGTTCACATTCAATCTGCAAATTGTTAAGAGTCGATTTTGCAATTTCATAAGTTTCAGTAACAACTTTATTAAGATCACAAGGTGATAACTGCGAATCGGAAGGTTTATTAACTTCGTCAAACTTTGTTAACCTCTGGGATAATTCTCTTATGCGTAATATCTGGTCCTTTATTTTTTCTATTATTTCCGAATCTACATTGCTGTATTCATTAGCAAGAAAATCAACGCTGCTTATAATCATTTGAAGAGAATTGAGAATACTCTGTAATATTCCTTCTGCATATTCGCCAACAGCATATAGTTTTAATTCGTTCTTCATTTTGGCTTGATAAAGCTGAACTTCGGATAAGAGAGAATTTATTTCCGTTTTCTGTTTTATAGAAATAATTTTAGGTATTACTATTCCGATAAGTATTTGAACCGACTTATTCTCAATTGATTCCTCGGAAATTTTATTAGCAGGACCTAATAACGAAAGAACACCAACTTTATTATTGTTGTAATAAATTGGGAAAAGAGTTTGTGTTAACTTAAGTCCGTTTCCCGAATATGAATTGAGTTCAGGAATTAATGTTGGTTTTCGAGTTTCAAATAACCAGTCAAGTATACCATCCTTTTGTGCCTTGTTAACCAGATTATATTGTGCAACAGAAACGTCTGGATTGATTGCAAAAAGGTTAGTTTGAGTTTCATCGTACAAAAACAGATCAACTTCTTTTGCAACAATTACTTTTTTAACAAAATTGGAAAGCTGAACATGCAGATCAGGAATGTTCTGCAATTCACCAACAATTTTATTGAATCCCATAAGATTCTGAACAAAGTAATTGTACTTTTCAAACTGATCAATTCTATTAGTATGAGTTTCGAAGCTAATCAGTTTTAAGTCGCCCGATGTTCCCGGTGACTTAGTAAAATACTGAAGAGAATTTGTAAACGATTGGTACTTTACCGTATTTTCCTTAAGGAGTCTCAAGCTAAATTCCTCACTGATTCTAATTGTTGTTCAAGTGGTTGACGATATAATTCAATAAATTTATCCACACTTTCCTGATCCTTAAATTGAAGTGTGGCTGCAACTTCGTGATCAAGTTCCATATCATTATCCCAGCTGAAGAATCCAAGCTTCAATCTTTGGGTCATGTAATCTGCAAAGTGAATAATCGAACCGATCTGTTTTGTATTGTGACTTAAATGCGGTTTGTGATGATAACGGACTAAGTCGCTGAATTGATCCGGGAAGTTCCAGTTCTTAAGTAAGAGATAACCAACTTCCTGGTGATCCATTCCGAGTGCACTTACTTCTGCATCGAAATACTTCATACCGGTTTTTACAGATTCACAAATTGATACGAAATCGGAATGTAGATACCTGTGAATGACTGAGATTCCAAGGTCGTGCAATAAGCCGCCTATAAAAGCGTCGCCGCTCAATCTCATTCCTAAATCATCTGCAATCTTTTTGCTTATAGTAGCCACGACGTAAGCGTGAATCCAGAAATCTTTTTGATTTAGATACTGGTCGCTCTTGTTTTTCAAGGATTCCATCAATGATAATGCAGTTACAATGTTTCTTATTTCATTGAAACCAAGAATCATAATGGCATACTCAATAGAAGCAACTCTTCTTGAAAGTCCATAGAACGGCGAGTTAGAGATTGTTAATATTTTTACTACAAGGCTCTGGTCCTTTGATATTGCTTTTGCAAGAGTCTGAGGACTAGTATTGATATCTTTTAACAAATCGAGCACCTCGGTTAATATTCTTGGTGCCGGCGAGAGATTTGTAACTCTTTTCATTATGAGTTCGGTTCTCTCTCTTTTCTGTGTTTGATCAAATGACATAATGTACATAGCTTTTTCTAGTTTAGTGATTCAAAATGTGTTTTAAATAAACTTTCGTAACTCTGAAGAAACCTTTCCAGATTTTCTATACTTCCGAAACCAAGGATATCAACAATATTTTTATCAAACTGATAATTGTTATCCCATTCAAAAGTACCTACTTCATATTTCTGGGTTACATAATCAATAAGATGAATTAATGAAGCAAGAACAGGATTTTTTTCTGATTGAGATGGAATATGATGATAAAGAACTGCTTCGCTGATTATAGACGGGAAATTCCATCTTTCAAATAAGAATTCTGCAATATCTTCATGTGTATAACCGAGAACCATTCTTTCTGCTTGAAGATGCGGAATTCCTTCTTTGTGTACTAACTCAACAATATTCTTAAATTCTCTTGGCATATATCTGTTAAGAACCAACAATCCAAGATCATGCAATAAACCGGCAGTAAAAACCTCCCCCGATTTTGGATAGCGAAGATCATCTGCAATTTTCTTTGCTGCTGTTCCAACCATTAAAGAATGCTTCCAATAATTATTATGATTCCAATCCGATGAATTCTTTGCTCTGAACATATCCATCATAGAAAGTGCAAGTAAAAGACTTTTAATATGCTCTAAACCAATAATAACAATAGCAAAATCGATCGTTGCAACTCTTCGCGGAATACCATACATAGGTGAATTGGCAACAGATAAAATTCTTGTTGCAATGGATTGTTCCTGAGAAATTACCTTACATAAATCGGAAGCACTTGTATTTTCATCATCCAGCATCTGAGAAACTTCAGTAATAATGTGTGGAATAGAAGGAAGGTTACCCACAGTAGATAATTGCTTTCTGATTTTCTGTTTAATATCTATTACGTTATTATCAAGCATTGTAGAGAACCAACTTTTCTTTTAGTGATTTAATTATTTTGGAATGGAGTTGAGATACTCTTGAAACAGTAATATTAAGCAGCTTTGCAATATCCTGATAATTAAGTTCTTCGTAGTAATAGAGACTTAGAATATTTCTATCGCGTTCGTTTAGATCTTTTATTAGCTCAACCAACTTCTCTTTCAATTCGTTTTTTTCAAGAAGATCATCCGGTTCATCGTAACCGCCGGATACCATTTCATAAAGCTGCATACCTTCATCTTCAACAACAGAGCTATTTAATGAAACTGATGATGAAGTATTAACAGTCATTCCTTCAGAATCGCAAACGGTTTCGAATTTAGGACTGTACTTTCTTAGTTCGTCATAAATTTTACCGCGAATGCGTTGAATAGCATAAGTTTCGAACTTTGTTCCGTAATCCGGATCAAATCTGTCGATTGCCTCGCTTAATCCTTCGATTCCAAATTGGAAATAATCGCGGCGATCAAATAACTCATTCTGAATGAAATTTGATTTGTGGATTACATAATGAACAAGATTAACATAATTCATAATGATCTGTTTTTTTAGATCACTAGTAGGATTGTGTTTGAAATTTGCCCAAATATTGTCGTTATTCATTTTTGTTGGTTCCCGCTAAGTCGTTTGTATATCTGTTTATTTTATCAAAAGAATTTTTGTTGATTGATTTTATTAATCCTATTGCAATAACACTTAAGAGTACTGTGAGCATTATAAAGATTACAAAGGAATTGAGTAGAATTGATTCGATTGCAACCCCTTTTTGTGTGAAATAAATAACAGAGAAAAAGAAGACCAGTAAGCCAGCTTGTAATATTATTTTATTCATCCTTTCTCCTTTTTTACGGTTACAGAGTCAAACACTATACCAGTCGGTATATTAGAAAAGTGATAAAAAAAGTGAGTTTTTAAGCTGTTTTTGGGGTTTTAAAAGCGGGTAAATCGTAATGTCTGGTTATTATTAGCCACTTGAGTGATTTTCAATAACCGTATGACCAGCTCATTTATTTCGAGAGCTGATTTAGAATTTGGATAGGACTTTATAAGAATTACCTGTTCCATAATCGATTTGTAAACGATTCTATCGTAACCGATAACACCTAATAGAGAGATTTCGGATTTAAGGAAATGTCTGAGCGCTGTAGATAAATTCTGAAATGCAGAATCACTATCATCCTTACTTTCGGACTTGTTAAACACAATATAGTTTTTTGTTACGTCTGTATTTTCAAAAATGATTTTAAGCAAAACGTATGCATCCATAACAGAGGTTGGTTCGGGTGTTGCTACAACAATATTATAGTCGGATTTACTTAATTGATTAATTGTAATTTCGTCTGCACCGGCCGAGCTATCGAGAATAATAAAATCGTATTGGGGAGCAATTTTATTCAATTGAATGAAAAAGTATTCCATTGAGTCGATTGTTATTTTAGGATTATCTGCCGAAC
>Ga0067045_1002662_pt1 | contig 57921 bp, 52 predicted proteins | sample TerdegcTABiofilm_FD_59184 | JGI IMG/M metagenome (GOLD analysis project Ga0067045, IMG submission 59184) | Combined Assembly of (Gp0054472, Gp0054536) Wastewater bioreactor microbial communities from Singapore -Terephthalate degrading...
GCCAGGCTGCTTTCGCCGCTGTTGTGACCGGCTTTGGCGCAAGCTCGGCCGGAATAACCGGAATAAAGCGTTCCGCCTGCCCGCCGGCTATTTAACTTTATGCCGCGATAAACTATAATATTATTATTAATATTGTTCCGTATTAATATTGTTCCGTAGCACTAAAATCAGGCAGGCGAGTAAACACGATGAGAAGAATAGCGATGAGAGGAATAGCGATGAGAAAAACAGTATTGCTGGCCCTAATGCTCATGCTGCTGCTTCCGGCCCAGGGCGCGCTGGCCGATATCCCGGGAGATTACCGGGTCATACCCGGCCAGACTTACCGGGTCCTGCTGGGAGAAAGGCTCAGCACCGACGGTTTGACCATCCACAGGATCTACGACGAATACAGCGGCCTGTCCGGCCGGCTGGACTACAAGGGCAGCCTGAGCTACGGCAAAATCAGGTGGAACATCCAGGAAGACATCAGCCTGCCCAGGCCGTTTGGCTCGCTGGAGGAAGCCAAAAAATGGCTGCAGGGCAACGACCCCGCCAAACTGCGTCTGCCGCCGAACACCGTCGTCAGCGAAGAGGTCCTCAATGAGTGGAGCAGGTCTGGGTACCAGGCAACCGGTGAGTACTGGGAGTTTTGCCCGAAAGGCCTGGTCAGCCGCGACCTCAAAGCGGACTACAGCATCATCCCCCGGCCATACCTGCTGGAAGGCCTCACCGGCCCGGAGGATTTAAATATCAAAGTACTGGTCGACAATAAGCCGGTGGCGTTCAAGAAGGATAAACCCTACGCCGCTGACGGGAGCGTGCTGATCCCGGCCAAGGATATCGCTGAAAGGCTGGGTTACAGGACGAGTTACGCGGTTTATGGCAACAACGTCGGTGTGGTCACCTTGGAAAAAGGTCCAAGAAAAGTGGAGGTATCGGTGTGGTGGGACTTCGCCATAATCAACGGCTACAAGGTCCGGTTGGAAGTTCCTGCCCGCTTGTCCATCAACGAACGGGTCCTGGTGCCCGTCGACCTGTTGGCCTTTATGGCCTCAGAAGTGAAGTGGCAGACGGAGCAACAGGCCGGCTCCAGTCCGTCGATCGTTATTTCGATCCACTCGAACCGCTGATATTTCTATTTACCGGTATTTCTATTTGTCTGATAAGGTTGTTATGCTGAAATAAACCCCTGAAATAAAGAAAATAAACCGGCTACCCTTCAGCCGGTTATTTATTTCACGTCCACCACCCAGCTGGCCACCCAGCCGGTTGTCTTGTCCTTCAGTTCCACATGGTACCAACTGTTCTTTTCCTCAAAAATATACATCGGCTCGTCTTTCAGGACTTTCTTGAGCACGGTTGAAGAGGTGTCCGGAGCGCTCCGCAGGTTGACATAGTTGTTCGTCGGTTTGATATACGCTGTTTTGCCTACCGCTGAGCTTGGCGGTTGGGAAGAACTTCCGCCGCTGCCGCCGGTTGCGGCGGACCCGGAGGAGGCCGCTGTCCCCGGCGACGAAGAGCTCGTCTTCCCCGTGCTCCCTGTGCTCCCCGAACTGCCGGTGCCGGGACCGGTTGAACTGCCTGAAGTTTTGTTGATTTTGGACTGCAGCTCGTTGATTGTGGTCTGGAGCGCCTGGGCCTGCACGGTAAGTTCAGCCACCGCCTTTTCCAGCCCGGCCACGCGCTCCTGCAGTGCCTTGTCGACGTAGCTTTTGGACACTACCGGGTCCGCGCTCGATCCCGGCTGGGGCGAATCCGCGGTCACGGTCTTGCCGATGGCAAACCCGGCCACAATGGAGATGATCGCTCCCCCGATCAGCATGGTACGAAGCTTCAAAGACCACCCCTCCTCCACTAAGGCTTGTTGCTAGCCGCTGCCGCTGCGCCGTCATCCGTTCTGCGCCCGCTTATTTGGCCAGATGCCGGGCAGGTTTCCCGTCTTTTTCGCTCTTTTCCAGGCTGGTTTTGTTAAGGATGCCCAGCCTGTCAACTCCCATAAACACTCCCACCGTGGTCAAAACCAGAAGGAACATGCCCTGGGCCGTGCTCAGCATGGCCATCAGAACCGCCGAGACGCCGAGCATGATGCTGATGCCGTAAATGGTGACCACCGCCCGCCGCTGGGTGTAGCCCAGGGCCATCAGGCGGTGATGGAGGTGCTCCTTGTCCGGGCTAAAGATGGGCTTCCCATTGGAGTAACGGCGCACTATGGCCAGCAGAGTGTCAATGATGGGAATCCCCAGGATTATTACCGGCAAGAACAGGGAAATTACGGTGGCGCTCTTGGTCAAGCCCAGGATGGCCAAGGTCGCAAGGTTGAACCCCAAAAACAGGGACCCGGTGTCGCCCATAAAGATCCGGGCAGGGTAAAAGTTATGCCACAAAAAGCCGAGTACGCTGGCCGCCAGGATAAAGGCCAGAACGCCGGCCTCGACAAACCCTTCCAGGACAGAAACTGTCCCCAGAGTCACGGCCGCAATGGCGGAAACGCCCGCCGCCAGACCGTCCAGCCCGTCGATCAAATTCACGGCATTGGTGATGCCGACAATCCACAGGATGGTGACCGGGTAGCTCAGGTACTGCAGGATGATGACCCCGCCCAGGGGGTGAGTCATGAAGTCAACCCGCACGCCCATGGCAATGGCCAACACCGCTGCCGCCACCTGAAACAAAAGCTTGGTGCGCGGAGAAACGCCGCGCAGGTCGTCCCATACCCCCACCAGGCAGATTAGGAACCCGCCGCCCAGGATGCCGTACATCTCTGTCGACATCTCTCGCGTGGCGAGAACCACGGCCCAAAAGGCGAGGCAGATGGCCAAACCGCCGAGGCGGGGCATCTCCCTTTGATGGACTTTTCTCCCGTCCGGCCGGTCCACGGCCCGGACATGCAGGGCAATTTTTCTGATCAAAGGCGTTCCCAGCAGGGTAAGCAAAAAGGCCGCCGCCAGGGAACAGGCTGTCGCTGTCACGAAAATGGCCTCCTCCAGTTTAACCTTGTCAAATGAAGCCGCTACAAAATATGATTATACCATTTGGCGTTCGATCTGTCCATCCATTTGCTGGCATTTTGTTACTTTTCCAGGAAAAACATGAGTTCCCCCTCGCAGGCCAGCTCTCCCTCCACCAGGGCCCGGGCCTTGCATTTGCCTACCTGACCCTTCAGCCTGAGCACTTCCACTTCCAGCCGCAACTGGTCTCCCGGCACGACCTGCCGTTTAAACCGGCAGTTGTCTATCCCGGCAAAGTAGGCGATCTTGCCCCGGTTTTCCGGTTTGTTCAGGACCAGCACGGCCCCGGTTTGGGCCAGGGCCTCGACGATCAATACCCCGGGCATCACCGGTTTTTCCGGGAAGTGCCCCTGGAAAAAGGGTTCGCCGGCAGTCACGTTCTTTATGCCGACTATCCTGCTGTCTTCTTCCAGCTCGACAATCCTGTCCACCAGCAAAAACGGGTAGCGGTGGGGCAATATCTCCCGGATCTGGTCTATGTTGAGCATTTTCCCCCTCCTAAACCTAACATTCGACATCGCCGGCCAAAAACCTGCAGGCATTTTTTTACATCGGACGCATTACCGGCCGGTCTTGAATTTCTTGAATAAAAATCTGCGGGCCAGGCCCAGGGCTTCTTTTTCCCGCAAGGCCACAATGCCTGCTGCATACGCGGCCACGCCCGCCGCGATGGCCAGGACGGTCATCCTGGCCTCCTGCCGGGCCAAGGCCGTTTCCATAAGATAACGGTATGTCGCCGAAGCTGCCGCCGCCGTGAGCAGGGATGCGGCCAGGGCCTTTGCGCCCGTTGCCAGCAAGTCCGCGACCTGCAGCTTAAAAAGGTGCCGCTTCAGCAAAAGGTACATGGAAACGGCGCTGAACGCAGCGGCTACCGTGTTGGCCAGGGCTAGACCGCTGTGGCCCAGATGCCGGATCAACAACAGGCTGGCGACGATGTTGACCAGGATGGACAGCAGGCCGGTATATAATGGAGTGCGGACATCGCCCAGAGCATAGTACGCCCTGGTGAGAACCATGTTTACGGCCACGGCGGACATGCCAGCCGAAAAGTAGAACAGGGCGCCGGCGGTCATTTGCGTGGCCAGCGGGTCGAAGGCCCCCCGCTCAAAGAGCATCCTGACAATTGGGGCATCAAGGACCATCAGGCCGGCTGCCGCCGGCAGGGTCACCAACAGAACCATTTTCAGGCCCCGGTTCATGGTCAGGCCGAGAACCGCTTTGTCCTCCCTGGCCGCCTGCTCGGACAGGGTGGGAAAAATGGCCGAGGAAACGGCCAGCACAAAGATTCCCACGGGGAGGTTCATCAGCTTGCCCGCATAATTCAGGGCGGAAATGCTGCCCTCGCTGAGGCCAGACGCGAAATAGCGGTTGATGGCCAAATAGACCTGGTTGACCGCCGTGCCCAAAAAAATGGGCAGCAGGTTTAAAAAGATGCCCCTGACCTCCCGGTCGCCGGTATCCCAGTCCCAGATGTAGCGAAAACCAGCCCGGAGCAAAGCAGGCACCTGGACCAGCATGGCCCCTGCCATGCCTGCCAGGGTGCCCCAGGCCAGGTACTGCACGCCGTAGCGACCGACCAGCAAAACCGCTGCGATGATGACCAGATTGGAGAAGCCGGGGGCGAAGGCAGCCACGGCAAAGCGCTTCCTAGCATTGAGCATGCCCGTAAAGAGCATCCCCGCGCTCATGAACACCACGGAAGGGAACATGATCACCGTAAGCGAGGCGGCCAGGGCTGCCGTCGCCTCGCTGAACCCCGGGGTGATCAGATCAACGACGGCCCTGGCCCCGAACATCCCGGCCAGGCTCAAGATCCCCATCGCCAGCACGGTCCAGTTCAGGGTGATGCTGCTGATCCGCCAGGCCGCCGCGTCCTCCCCGTTTAAGAACCGCCGGGTCAGCACCGGCACGATCGAGGTGACCAGGGCCATGCCCAGGACCATCTGCAAAAAATAGGGTATGGTGTAAGCGGCGTTGTAAGCGTCCGTCAGGCTGGTGGCGCCGTATTCCCTGGCGATCACCGTTTCCCGGACAAATCCCAGCACCTTGCTCAACAGGTTCATCAGCATGATGACAATGGTCGCGCGCGCTACGGTACTCACAGTATGCCTCCTCAACCCGCCGGGCTTTCCTTGTCCCGGACCCCTATTATATTATTCAGCCGCGCAGCAATTCCAGGGCCAGGCGGGCCGTTTCCAGGGCTTTGCGGCGCAATTCCACAAGCCTTCGTTCTCTTTCGCCGGCCAGGTCATTGCGGCGGCGGTACGCCCGGCCGACCGCCTCCACCAGGGTTTCCGCCCGGAAACCGCGGATCGCGACCGGCGGTTCCAGCCCTGCCTGCTCCAGGAACCGGTCCACCTTCGGGTCGTAGGACAAGCCGACGACGGGCAGCCCCAGCACGGCACCGTTAATCAGGGCGTGCAGCCTCATCCCCACCACCAGGTCCAAACTTTTTGTCACCGATAGGACCTCCAGCGGGGAACAGGCCTCGTCCACAAGCGCGGCCGCCGTCCGGCCGCTCATGAGTTCGAGGGCACGGCGGGCCGCGATGACGTCCTCGGGGTGCTGCATGGGGACAAAAACAAGCCTCCACCCCTCGCCGGCCAGCATGTCGCACGCCCTGGCCAGCTCGCGGAGGTGCCGGTCGCCCTCCCAGGGCCGGATGAACACCCCCAGGATCCGTTCCTGCTCATTTTCGGGGTCAACACCCTTTGTTTTCAATATTGTCCGACCGGGTTCCAGCCCGACCTCGTCGGGCCTGAGGCCCAGCACAGGGTCGGCAGTGACAACCGCTTCCTTCCTGACGCCCATTTCTTCCAGTTCGGCGGCCGACGCCCTGTCCCTCACCGTCAGCGCGTCGACCCGGTCCAGCAGGAAGGCAGCCAGCCTCCTGGTCAGCGGACGGCGCAGGGGGCCAATCCCCTGGGCATAGACGAAGGTCTTTTTCCCCAGCAGCCCGGCCAGGAAAATTATGGACAGGTAGTAAAGCGGGCTTGTGGCGCTGGTAACGTCCTGCAACAGCGACCCGCCGCCGCTGATGTGCATGTCGGCGGACCAAACAGCCCTGATTATGCCCGGCACGCTCCAGCGGTTTACGGCCGCAAGGCCGTGCTGCCTCGCCGTAACCTCCGGCCGGTGGGACAAAACGACGACCTCCAGCCCGGGCTCCAGCTCCTTCAAGGCGCGGGCCATAGAGTGGAGGACGAGCTCGTCGCCGGCGTTGCCAAAGCCGTAATACCCGGAGACGACGACCTTACTCACCGCGCGCCTCTCCTTTCGCCAGCCGCCGCCGGGCATATTCCAGCCCGGCGATTACGGCCGTGCCGATGGCGATGCCCAGCCACAGCCCGTGCACCGTCCGGACCAGGGACACCGCCAGCGGCGTATGGATATGGGCATAGGTGTTGACCAGGGAAACCTGCCCGATCAGTCCAAAGACGAGCAATATGCCCTTTCTGAGGTCCAGGCCGTAATACAGCAGCGCCAGCATGGCCGGATGGCCCAGCAGGAATTCCTTGGTGCGCGGCCTTACTCCCAGGCAGGCGTCAAGCAGTTCCCGCATTTTCAGTTCCCAGCCGCTGACCAGCTGGGGGGCCTCGTTTCCCGTCCGGACGACGTATACTACCAGCGCGGCGGCCAGCACCAGACCGGCCAGCACGTGCTTGTTCAAGACGGGGTAATTCATGACCTCCGTTATCTTCTTGACCGGCCGCCCGCCCCGGAGCAGGTAATACAGCGGCGCGAGGAGCAGGGGCAGGATGTGGGCCAGCTTGACCCCGCTGAACAGGTCCAGGGCCAGCATAAACGACTTGTCTGCCAGGAGACCGGTGATCAGCACAGCCCCGGCGAAGCTGATTGCCGACATTTTGAGCAGGGCAAAAACCGCGCCGGGGAACCCGCGCCCTTCTTTCCGCGCGATCAGGGCAACCCCCAGCAGGGGATAGACAACCGCCGCCATCAGGGCAAAAAACTTGCGGGCCAGGAGGGGCTCAAGGAGCAACGCGGCTCCCCAGCCGACCAGACCCAGCAGACCAAGCACAGCAGCCCATGCCGCGGGGACGAGGAGCCCGACAGCCAGTATGCCTCCGCCGACAACGCCCAGCCCGACTAAAAAAAGTACCGCCCGCGAGTAAGGAATGCCGGCCAGATTGACAGCCCGGCCTGCCCAGAAACCCTCAGCCTCGATCGCGGTTTTGATCGATGCCAGGTAGTCCATATTTCTCTCCACGGCCGTCATGGGCTGGTCCAGCCCGAACAGGCGCACATACAGGGCGCGGACGTTCCTCTCCGCTACGGCCAGCCTGAACCTTTCCACGGCCTGGCTCTCGCTGTAGCGGGCCATGTCAGCCTCGCTGATGGCATGGATGCGGACCGCGTTCTTGCCCGTGGCCCGGACCAGTTGGCTCAAACCGGCCTGGGAATAAAACTCGAACATCCCCACCGGCACCCCGATTTCTTCCAGCTTTTGGGCCAGCAGGGGAATATTATTCGACCAGGGGATGGCCGGGTCGTTGAAGGTGACCATGACCAGTCCCGGTATTTTTTTCAGGGCGTCTGTCGTCAGGACCAAGGTCTTGTCAGAGGTCCTGGCATACTCCCGCAAGCGGGGCACCACCGCCAGGCCGCTGCCGCTGACCGCTTCCAGGCCCTGTACGGGAAAACCGACCCCCATTTTTTCGATATCTTTTGAGCTTAGCCCGGCCGAAAGGGCAAAGACCCCGCCGTACTGGTAAGCGGCCCCGAATGGCTTGCCCGCCGCCTTCAGGTTCTCCAGGACGTTGTCATACACCTGGCGGTCGCCGATCAGCACATACGTCTCGTCTTTGGCCAGAGGCCACCCCTCCGCCTGGAAATTCCGACGCCGGTCCTGGTCCTGATCCTGACCCTGGCCCTGGCTCAGCAGCTTCCGGAAAACGTCTATCTCCCCGCCCTTTGCCAGGACGAGGTCGCCGCTTTCCTCCAGCTCCTTGAGGGTCGCCTCCCGCACCACCACTCCGGTGGCCCCCGCCTCCTTGAAGCGCGCCGCCAGATCGCCCAGAGGGAGACCCGCCGACTTGGCCAGCGACGCCAGCTCATGGTAGTCGACCAGTACCTCCACCGCCCTGCAGCCGCTTTCCGCCTTAAAGCGATAGTAGTCCAGTAACAATGAAGCGAGCAACGCGACGGCGATCATTGCCACCGCGGCGCAGCGAATGTGTTTGTCCAAGTTTTCCGCCTCCTCCCCGGGCGCTCAATGAACCTCCAACACAATACTTTGCTACAGTTTAAGCAAATACTCGTACAGGTTGGCGAACAGGACCAGCATCTCCGCGAACCGTGGAGCCCGGCCGAAGTCCCCGATGCGTTTTTCGATCTCCGCAGTGAGGATCCCTCTTTCCCTCAACAGCGCCGCCGCCTGTTCGAAGGACAGCTTTTTCCCGGTCAGACCTTCCGCCGCCAACATGATCATGTCCTGTTCCGTGACGGTTTCCGGAGCCGCCACCTGGCGCAGCTCCACCTTCGGGTTGCGCTCATGGGCGACCCTCAACACCTTGTTGAGCTTGTTCTGGATGCTCCATTTGCCGGCCTCGCGCTCCAAGCGGTAGTCATTGGTATAGCCGCCTTCGATCAGCCCCAGCTCCCGCATGACCCTCACGCCGGGGTAGGCCCAATGGTCCATCACCGCGGGCCTGGGCGGCGTGTATTCCACCAGGTAGGCGCCCTGCCGCTTGAGTTGCTTCTGCACCCATTCCACCGCCGGGCGGGACCTGGTCATCTCGCGGAAAGTGACCCCTTCCCGGATGGAATAGGCGCTGGCCACGCCCGCTGCTTCGCCCGCCACCATGCCCACCGGGATGACCCGGGCGCTGCCGGCAGCCAGGGAGTCGTACGAAGCGCTCCGGCCGACCACCAGCAGGTTGTCTATCTTCAACGGCACCAGGCAGCGGAAAGGGATGCTGTAGATGTCGGGCGCCCCGATCACGTTGCCGAAACTGGAGGGACCGGTAGGCTGGACATCCACCGGGTAGCTCCCGTGGCCGATCCGGTCCCAGTGGTCCCTGTTCTCCAGGACATCGGTTATGGTCAGGCGGTATTCGCCCACGATATGCCTGGTCTCCCGCACATACAGCTGCTCCGCCGTGCCGGCGAACCCGGCCTGTTCAAAGCCGGGGAACCTGGCCCGCATGTAGTCGATGATATATGGTATCTCCTTTTTCCCGCGCTCGATGCCCTGCGCCCTGGATGCCGGGTCCAGCCCGTCCACGCCGAAAATGAGAAGGGCGTTGATCAGCACGTTGCCGTTCTTCTGCCGGGCTAAATTGGGGCCCCGCAGGCGCATCATCGGGTCCCGGGGCTTGTAGTCCCTGGCTTCCTTCGCGTAGCCCCAGGCGTTTGACTTGCCGGCTCCGGAATGCGGGTCGCTGTCTTCGTATTTCAGGTACTTAACCACCCGGTCCCAATCCACCCCCGAGACTTCGAACACCAGGGTGACGCCCATCAGCAGCCCTTTTTCGCCGTAGTCTTCGCCGCCGATCGTGCAGGGAACGCCGGCCATCGCAGCCACGTCCGCATCGGCCGTGGCGTCGATCACCCTGAGGGCCAGGTATTCGGCAGGGTTGCCGCTCTCCAGCGCGCGGACCCCCATTATCGCGCCGTCCCTGACCACCGGCTCCGTAACCCGCGTGTTGAGCTTCAGGGTTATGTTCCGCTCGCTTTTCACTTTGAGCATGAACCAGGACTTGGCCTCTTCGAGGTCAAATGCGTTGCCGAGCTCTTTGTATAACTCCTCGAAAATGCCGCGGGTCAGCAGCTCGCCCTGCGGGCCGTGGTTCATGTCGAGGAAGTTCAGCCCGCCCAGGGTCATCAAGCCGCCCAGGGCCCCGTCGTCCTCCAGCAGCAGCGTCCGCAGGCCGTTCCGGGCCGCGGAGAGTGCGGCGGCTATGCCCTCCGGCTCCCCGCCCACCACAATGACATCGTAACCCGGCTGGCCGTCGATTACCGGCGCGGGGGCCGGCCGGCTTTTTCCCTGTATCCATAAATAACCGGCGCCCGCAACCACGGCCAGCGCCAGTACAGCAGTCACCGCCAAAGCTTTTTGCCTTTTGCTCAACCTCGACAGCTTCAACAACTCCCGCTCCTTCTGTCCAGCAGTTCAGCCTTTTGTTCAATAACATCTACCAGACATAATACCATATAATGGTTGACCGGACAAGCCGCTCAGCTTCTGGCCGCCGCCTCTAGCACCCCGGCCAGCAGCATATACAGCTCGCCGAAGGTGGCCGGCTGGTCCGGGTCTCCCATCCGCTTTTTCATTTCATCCGTCAGTATCCCTTTGTCCGTCAATACCTCCACCGTTTCCTCCCAGGAGACCTTTTTTCCGGCCAGCGCCTCGCCCAGCCCGGCCAGCAGGAGACGGCGGTTCAGGTTTTCCGGGAACTCCACCTTTTTCATTGTCGCCGCCGGGTTTAACCGGCCGACGCGCTCCAGGACCTGCCCCAGCATGTATTCCGCATCCCAGCAGTGGATGGGCTCCTCCAGGCGGTAGTCGTTCCGGTAGCCGCCTGCCGCCAGTCCGAGCTCCCGCATCGCTCTGACGCCGGGGTAGGCCCAGTGGTCCATTACGGCGGGTCGCGGCGGGCTGTATTCGACAAGGTAAGCCCCCTGTTTTCTAAGCCGTTCCTGCAGCTCATGCACAGCCTCCTGGCTGCGGCTCATCTCCCGGAAACCCGTGTTCCTCTCGATGGAACAGGCGGCAGCCACGCCGGCCGCTTCGCCCACGGCCATCCCCACCGGCACGACGCGGGCGCTGCCGGCAGCCAGGGAGTCGTACGAAGCGCTCCGGCCGACCACCAGCAGGTTCTCCACCCGCTGGGGCACGATGGACCTGAACGGGATGCTGTAAATGTCCGGCTTGCCGATGACGTTGCCCAGATCGCCGGGGCCGGCCGGCTGGATGTCGACAGGGTAGCTGCCGTGGGCGATCCGGTCCCAGTGGTCCCTGTTCTCCAGGACATCGGTTATGGTCAGGCGGTATTCGCCCACGATGTGCCTGGTTTCCCGCACGTAAAGCCGGCCGGCCGTGCCCGCCAGCTCCGCCCTGGAAAATCCGGGGAACCTTTCGCGCATGAAGTCCACGATATGTGGCAATTCTTGTTGCGCCCGTTCGATCCCGCGGGCCTTTGCGACCGGGTCCAGGCCGTCCACCCCGAACACCAGCAGGGCGTTGACCAGGACCGTCCCGTCCTTCTGGCGGGCCAAATTGGGGCCGCGAAAACCGATCGCCTTGTCCTGCGGCTCATATTCCAAAGCTTGCCGGCCGTAACCCCAGGCCACCTTCAGCGTCGCCCCGGCGGCCGGGTCCCCCCAGGAGGGGTTCAGCCTGTTCAGCAGCCTGCCGGAGTTGGTGTACAGGAACACCATCGGCCAGTTGACGTTCTTGAGCCTGAACACCAGGGTGCAGGCCATCATCCGGCCTTTCAGGCCGTAATCCTCAGCGCCGACGGTGAAAGGCACGCCGGCCGCCGCAGCCACATCGGCGTCGGCCGTGGCGTCGATCACCCTTTGCGCGTAATAGCTTTTCAGTACGCCGTGGTCATCGACCATCACTCCGGTTATCTTGTTCCCGTCCATGAGCGGGGCTCGAAATGAGGTCCGCAGTTTTAAAGCGATGTTTTGTTCTCTTTTTATAAGCCGCAGAAAATACTGTTCGGCCTCCTCTATGTCGAAGGCGTTGCCCACCGCCCGATAAAACTCCTCGAATATCCCGCGGGTGAGCAGCTCCTTATCCGGCCCGTAGTTCATGTCCAGGAAATTCAGCTGGCCCTGCGTGAACAGGCCGCCCAGGGCGGGGGCCTCCTCGATCAGGAGCGTCTTCAGGCCGTTGCGGGCGGCCGAAACCGCCGCGGCGACGCCTTCCGGCTCCCCGCCGACCACGACGAGGTCGTAGGAAACGGCATCGGGAGGTCCATCTCGCGCAATACCAGCGCTGCATCCGAATAAAAATGCTGCAGAAAGTAAAACAAGGCCTATTAACAGATTAAAACATCGCAAAATGTCCACTCCCATCAGAATAAATCAATTCGATTGGCTTGAACCCGAAAAGACAATAAGAAACAAGCGGCAGAATCTGTATAAAATGCCGCTTGCCGTTTGGTTTTGACAGACTTACGTTATTGTTGAAAATTTGAGAGTTATTGCATTTTGATAACATGGCACTTTTAATGCGTTGACATTAAAAACACATCTAGCCCGAAATAAGTATTCCTTTTTCCGCCAAGTCGATCTGGCGCACGGAGAGGTAATAATCATATACCGCTTTTTCAAAGTTGGTTCGTTTTTGTTCAAAGGAAATTTCGCTGCTGTCAAGAGCAATCTTGCCAATTAACCCAAGTTCGTATTTTATTTTCTGGTGCCGGTAATTTTCCTTTTCCACTTCATAGGCTGTTCGATAATCCGCCAGCTGGCTCTGTTTCAAGGCCATTTGCTCATATGCGTTTTCCAGCGCCAGCTTGATATTGTATTCGGCATCGCTTTTTTGCAGGTTGGTGCTCTTAATCTCAAACTCTATTTTTTCTGCCTTGTCGGATTGGTTGGTTTTCTTTTCTTCCAGATCTTTATTTTTATCTTCAATCGTCCGGTTAAACTGTTTTATGGTCAACGACGTCTGAATTGCAGCCTCGTTGGCCTCGCTTTGGGTACCGATTTCAACCGGGCTGAAGGTAACAGGCGCCAACTCAAGCAAAGCACCCTGGTCACGGCCTATCATCCTGTTCATTTGCCAGGCCAGTTTTTCCCTGCTGTTATACAATGTATCCAGCTGCCTTTTTGTGTCCTTGGCCTGCTGTATTTTTTCACTCAGGCTGTAATTTGTGCTTAAACCAACCTGCACTTTTATTTTTTCTACTTCTACCAGCCGGCCCTGCATCTCATAATTCTTTTTCGCTATTTCAATCGAGTTATCCATGTTTAAAATATCAAGATAGAGTTTTTCAACGTCGTACTCAATTTTCATCTTGAGGTTTTCAAGTGTAACTTTACTGTCCTCAAGCGTATTTTTTGCCGCTTCATAAGTCTTTCGTGCATTTTCTACTGATGTTTTCATCGAACTGTTTATATAATTGGCTCGAGCCTGCTCATAAGCTATCTCAGCATCTCTCTCGGCTATGCGTGATAATTCAACAGTTACTTCCTGCTTTTTAATCTCCGGGCTGTATAAAAGTGCAAGTTCTTTAGCTTTGCTCAAGGTCAAAATTGAAGTTCCGTCAACTGTGACTGCTCCAGTTGAATAACTTGAAATCAACATCAAAGAAAAAACAAACAGTACAACATAAGCGGTTTTCTTTTTCATCCATAACTCACTCCGTTTCCGACCCGCCAGTCAGTATGCTGCAATACTAATTTTAAGCGTTCGCCTTGCCCCTGTCAACAACAACGGTGCACGTTTCCGTTCATTTACATGGCTGTCATTTTTGTATATCTGCTATTACTGCTATCTATAGACGCCAACAGAGCAAAGATCTCTTCCCTGCTATCCGGGATCTGTCGTAACGACAACCCTGCCAATAAATTATCCAGCTCTTTTTTATTTATACCGTGCTCCCTGGCAATGAAAATCCTCTGTATTTTCGTCGCGGTGACGCCCTCCTCGTCGGTCAGGATTTCCTCGAACAGCTTCTCGCCGGGGCGGGGTCCGACATACTTTATTTCAATATCCTTGTCGGGTTCAAACCCGGACAGCCGGATCAGCTCTTTGGCCATATCCACTATTCTGACCGGTTCCCCCATGTCCAAGATGAAAATCTCTCCTCCCTGCGCCATGCTGGCGGCCTGAAGCACCAGCTCCACCGCTTCGGGAATAGTCATGAAATAGCGGCACATTTCCGGGTGGGTGATGGTCACCGGCCCTCCGCGCCTGATCTGTTCCTGGAAAATGGGGATCACGCTCCCCCTGCTCCCCAGCACGTTGCCGAAGCGAACCGCCGCGAAACTGGTGGAACTGGTCTCATTTATGCCCTGAATGATCATTTCCGCTATCCTTTTGGTGGCCCCCATGACGCTACAGGGGTTGACCGCCTTGTCCGTGGAAATCAGGATGAAGTTCTCCGTCCCGTGCCTGTCGGCCGCCTCCGCCACATTCCTGGTGCCCAGCACGTTATTTTTATACGCTTCGCCTGGGTTATGCTCCATCAGGGGAACGTGCTTGTGAGCGGCCGCATGAAATACGATCTGCGGCCTGAACTCGGCGAACACCTGGTTTATCCTCCGCTCGTCCTTAATATCGGCTATCACCGGCACCGTTTGAATGCCCGAACACCTGTCGCCCAGTTCCAGTTCAATTTCAAAAATCGGGTTTTCGTCATGCCCTAAAAGGATCAACCGCCCGGGGCCGTACCGGCAAATCTGGCGGCACAGCTCGGAGCCGATGGACCCGCCGGCGCCGGTAACGAGCACACTTTTGCCGCGGATAAAGCTGTCGATACCGTCCAAGTCCAATTTGACCGGCTCTCTGCCCAACAGGTCCTCCAGCTTCACTTCCCTGATCAGGTCCACCGTTACCTGGCCGTTGATGATGTCGTACATCCTGGGCAGCGTCCTGACCGGCACGCCGGCATCCCGGCACTTCTCCACGATCTCCCTGATGACCTGGCCGGGAGCCGAGGGCATGGCGATCAACACCTCGTGGATGTTACTATCCTTTACTATCCGTTCCAGTTTCTCCCTCGTCCCCAGCACCGGCAAGCCCATTATTCTCAGGTTTTGCTTGTTCGGGTCGTCGTCGATGAACCCCACCGGCAACAGGCGAGGGTCCTCCTGCCTGAACAATTCCTTCACGACCAGCACGCCGGCATCCCCGGCGCCCACCACCAGCAGCCGCTTGACGTTCCGCAAGCTGTGCAGGATGAAGCCTTTTTCTGTTGCCAGCTTGGGTATTGCCCGGGCACCGCCGGACAGCATGAGGTCGATCATCCAGGTGATAAAAAACACGCTCCTGGGCACCGTCACCATCATCAAATAGCTGGCCGTAACCAGGCCCAGGGCAGTGACCGTCATGGCATAGGCGACCAGAAGCAGGTCACCGGCCCCGGCGTACTTCCAAACCCGCCTGTAGACGCCCAGGAAATAAAAGACCAGCGGTTTCAGCAGGGCGTAAACGACGAACAGTTTTTGGAACGAAGCAAAAAACAGGGCCGGTATGTTGCCGTCGAAGCGGAAATAGAAGGCCATGTAAAAAGCGGCCACCCCGAAAACCATATCCACCGGCAGCAGGTTGTATTTGTTTTTGCCAAACGGCAGGTTCATCATTATATTTTCACACCCGTTTCTCTTTTTCCGGCGCGCGGTTTCATCCGCGGCCCAGGCGTTTTTTGATAACGTCGATCACGGCCTGCTGTTCGCCGGCGCTCAAGTTCGACCCCGAAGGCAGGCATATCCCGCTTTCGAACAATTCGTCGGAAATGCTCCTTCCTTCCTCATGAGGGTAGTACTCGCACCTTTCGTACAGCGGCTGCAGGTGCATGGGTTTCCAAACCGGCCGGGACTCGATGTTTTTCTCGGCGAGGGCGTCCATCAGCTCCACAGCGTTCACGCCGCACTTTCGGGGCTCCACGGTCATGACCGTCAACCAGCGGTTGCTCCTGCCGAACGGCGCCTCCGGCATGAACCCGATCCCCTCAATCCCGGCCAGCGCCTCGAAGTAGCGCTGGAACACAGCCCTGCGGGCCGCGATCCGCTCTTCCAGGACCCGGAGCTGGGCCCTCCCGATCCCCGCCAGGACATTGCTCAGGCGGTAGTTGTACCCCAGCTCGCTGTGCTGGTAGTGCCTGGCCGGGTCCCGGGCCTGCGTCGCCCAGAAACGGGCCTTTTGCAATGCGTCCAGGTCGTCGGAAACCAGCGCCCCGCCCCCCGAGGTGGTGATAACCTTGTTGCCGTTAAAGGAATACACCCCGAATTTTCCGATGGTGCCGCTTTCCTTGTCCCGGTAAGTGGCGCCAAGCGATTCCGCAGCGTCCTCCACCACCGGGACGCGGTAATGGTTGCACAGTCCCATGATCTGGTCCATGTCCGCGCACTGGCCGTACAAGTGCACCACGACGACCGCCCTGGGCAGCCTGCCAGACTTGGCGGCCCTGTCAAACGCCCTCTCCAAGGCCTGCGGAGACATGTTCCAGCTTTGGGGCTCCGAATCGATGAGCACCGGCTCGCCGCCCAAATACAGGACGGGATTGACGCTGGCCGCAAAGGTCAGAGAGGAGCAAAACACAGCATCGCCGGGTCCAACCCCCAGGTAGCGCAAGGCCAGGTGAATGGCGGCAGTACCCGACGAAAGGGCGACCGCTCCCCTGGCCCCGACGCGGGCAGCCAGCTCGCATTCGAAGGCGTCCACGTGCGGTCCCAGCGGCGCCACCCAGTTCGTCCGGAAGGCTTCGGCCACGTATTCTTCCTCCAGCCCGCTCAGGTGCGGCGGAGAAAGATAAATCCGCTTATTGTCCATTCTTCTTTATCACCCTCCCCGGCACGCCTACCACGGTGACGTTGTCTTCCACGTCTCGTATCACAACCGTCCCCGCTCCCACCGTTGCGCCGCGCCCGATGGCGACCCGGTTTATCACCGACGCCCCCACGCCCAGCCAGCTGAAACGGCCGATCCTGACTTCTCCGCCCAGGTGAACGCCGGGTGACAGGTGCACCCCCTCTTCCAGCAGGCAGTCGTGGTCCACCGTCGCCCCGGTGTTGACGATGCAGCCCCGGCCCAGGACCGCCCCAGCGTTCACGGCCGCCTGGGCCAGCACGACGCTGCCGGCGCCAATCCGGGCGTTTTTGCTGACAGCCGCCGAAGGGTGGACCACAACCGGCAGGTTGAACCCCAATCCTTCATAAAAGCTTAGCCTTTCCACCCGCAGCCTGTTGTCGCCCAGGGCCACCGCAATATCTCCGTATTCGTCCAAAAAGAGCGCGGCGTCGCTGGTCCTGCCCAACACCGGCCATTTAAGCACCGTACAGGCCGCCCGGTCATCGAGAAAGGCGATTTTATTCCACCGGCCGGACTCTTCAGCCGCATCGGCCACCACCCGGCCGTGCCCGCCGGCGCCGATTATCAGCAGACCGCTCATGAACCCACTCCCTTGAATTTTTCCACCGTGGCCTGACCGCGCTGGCTGATGCCTTCCCGTTTCAGGGTTTTCAGGACCGTCAGCCACAGGATCTTCAAATCCAGCCAAAACGAACGGTGGTCCACATACCAGACATCCAGGGCAAACTTCTCTTCCCAGCCGATGTCGTTCCGGCCGTTTACCTGGGCCCAGCCGGTGAGACCCGGCCTGACCTCGTGCCTCCTGGCCTGCTCCGGGGTGTACAGGGGCAGGTACTCCATGAGCAACGGCCGGGGACCGACCAGGCTGAGGTCGCCCTTGATTACATTTACGAGTTGCGGCAGTTCGTCCAGGCTCCAGCGCCGCAGGAACCGGCCGAAAGTGGTGAGGCGCTGCCCGTCGGGCAATAGTTCTCCCTGTTCATCCCTCGCCTCGGTCATGGTGCGGAACTTGTACAGGCAAAACGGCCGGCCGTGCAGCCCCGGCCGCAGCTGTCTGAACAGCACCGGGGAGCCGAGGCTGATCCTCACCCCTGCCGCTATGACCAGCATCAGCGGCAGAAATATTATGAACAGTATGATTCCCAACGTCAGGTCGAACAGCCTTTTCATAGCCCCTCCAGACCCATCGCCTCCAGCATTACCCGGTTAACCTCGCGCACGTCGTATTTTTCTTCGGCTATCTTGCGGCTTTCCAGCCCCATCTTCTCCACGAGCGCCGGTTCCAATATGAAGCGCTCCATGGCTGCGGCCAGCGCTGCCGGATCCCTGGCCGGGACCATGAACCCGTTGATCCCCTGCCTTACGGTTTCCCTGCACCCGGGCACGTCGGTGGTGATTATCGGCCGGCCCATGGCCATAGCCTCCAGCACGGAACGCGGTGTCCCTTCCCGGTAAGAGGGAAGCACGTACACGCTGGCCTGCGCCAGATAGGGGCGGACATCGCTGGTCTCGCCCAGATATTCGATGGTGCCTTCCCGGACCCAGGCCTCGATTGCCGACGGGCTGATCGCTGCCGGGTTGGGGTCATACGGGCCCAGCAGCCGGAACCGGACTGCGGGGTGCCTTTTTTTCAGCAGGCGGGCGGCTTCCGCATACTCCACGATCCCCTTGTCCCGGATCAGCCTGGCAATGAGCAAAAAGGAAAAAGGGGAAGTCAACGGAGCGGAATAGCGGAACTCCTGGAGGTTTACGCCGGAACCGTTCACCAGGACCGCCTTTTTCTCGTCAACCAGTTCGAGTTTGACAAAGGCCTCCAGATCATCGTGGTTCTGGAAAAAAACCTTCCGGCAGTTTTTCAGGGCCAGCCTGTACAGCGGTTTCGTCAGGTTCCGGAGCAACCGCTGGGGCAGGCTGTCGCCGGTAAAAACATAACCCAGCCCCGTGATCATGGCGTAAACCCCGCCCGTCCCGGCCAGGCGCGCCGCCATCGCGCCGTAGATAACGGGCTTTACAGCATAAACAAAGGCGACATCGGGCTTCAGCCTTGCGAACAGCCGGCGCAGGATGCAGAACAAGCGCAGGTCTTCGATGGGGTTAAGCCCTGCCCGCTTGAACGGCAAAGGAAAAAAACAGATGCCGGCGGCCTCAAGCTCACTTTCATAACCTGTCTCCGGCGCCATTGCAATGACTTGATGGCCGTTTTTTATCATGTCCTTCATCAGGTCCCCGCGAAAACCGAGCAGAGACCTGGCGTAAGGCCCGATCACCACCACCCTGGCCAACTGAGGCATCACCCTTAATTTCAATCTTCTATCATTTTCAATTCTATTATTCTTGCCGCTGTTTGTACACCCGCCGCCTCGCGGTATAATTTCCCTTGCTCCCGTGCCGCAGTGCTAGCGCAAGTTGTTAATGTACCAGTCAGCCGCTTCCCGCAGCCCTTCCGCCACGAAATGGGTGGGCCGGTACCCCAACAGGCGAGCTGCCTTGGCCGTATCCGCAAAAGAGTGACGGATGTCGCCCGGGCGAAAGTCTTCGTAGATTGGCTCCACCTTTGCCGCAGCAGGTTTTTTCTCCGCCACCAGACCGCGGATCATGTAGAAAAGCTCGTTCAGGCTGGTGCGGCGGGAACAGGCGATGTTGTATACCTTCCCCAGCGCTTCCCTGTCCTCTGCGCAGGCTGCCAGCAGGTTGGCCTGGACTACGTTTTCAATATAGCAAAAATCGCGGGTGGTTTCGCCGTCCCCGTATATATAAACGGGGTCGTCCCGCAACAGGGCGGCAAACCATTTCGGGATAACGGCGGCATATTCGCCTTCGGGGTCCTGCCTTGCCCCGAAAACGTTAAAATACCTCAAACCGATGGTCTCCAAGCGGTAAACGCTGCTGAACAGTCCGGCATAAATCTCGTTGACGTACTTGGTGACGGCGTAAGGGGACAAGGGGGATCCGATCTCCTCTTCAACCTGGGGCAGGGTGCGGCAGTCTCCGTAAACAGAACTCGACGAGGCGTAGACAAAGCGCCTCACCCCTGCGTCGCGCGCGGCAACCAGCATGTTCAAAAAGCCGTCGACATTGTGCTGGTTGGTCACCACCGGTTCTGCCATGGAACGGGGCACTGAACCCAACGCCGCCTGGTGCAGGACAATGTCCACACCTTGGCATAGTTCCCGGCAGGTTTCCAGGTCCCGGATGTCGCCCTGCACAAAGCTGAAATTGCGCGCCTTTTCCGGGGGCAATAAACCCACGGCCTCCTCGATGTTCCTTAAGGAACCGGTGAGCAGGTTGTCCAGAGCCACCACTTTCTGGCCCAGTTCCAGCAGCCGCTGGACAAGGTTCGAGCCGATAAACCCGGCTCCGCCGGTAACCAGCCATGATTGCGGCTTTAAGACAAGCTTTTTTTGGACGAGTTCATAAGCGCTCATGTTCACAGGCTCCAGTAACTGATATGCTCAGGAAAATCCGTTTCCTTGAAGATCGACTTCACATCGATTATAACCCCTGGGTGGCCTTTTTTCAATTTAGCCGTTACCTGGCCGGGATCCATTTGCCGGTATTCCTTGTGGGCCACCGCCAGGATTACGGCATCAAGGTCTTTAAGTTCCTCCCAGGCAGCAAGCCGTATGCCGTACTCCTCCAGGGCTTCCTCCGGGTCGGAAAGAGGGTCGTGAACCACTGCCTGCAGGCCATACTCGCGCAGTTCCGCCACGATATCCGGCACCCGGCTGTTGCGCAAATCCGGCACGTCCTCCTTGAATGTCAACCCCAGAATCCCGACCCTGGATTCGGAAAAATGCTTCCCGGCCCGGGCCAGCCTTTTTATCGCCTGCTCAGCCACGTATTTGCCCATCCCGTCATTTATCCTTCTCCCCGCCAGGATGACCTGCGGATGGTAGCCCAACTCTTCCGCCTTGAAAGTCAAATAGTACGGGTCTACCCCGATGCAGTGCCCTCCCACCAGCCCCGGCCTGAACGGCAGGAAATTCCACTTGGTGCCGGCCGCTTCCAGCACTTCGCTGGTCCTGAGCCCCATTTTTTCAAAAATGACAGCCAGCTCGTTCATCAGGGCGATATTCAAATCGCGCTGCGTGTTCTCGATCACCTTGGCGGCTTCCGCCACCTTGATGGAAGAAGCGCGGTAGACCCCAGCCTTGACCACTTCGCCGTACACGCGGGCTATAGTCTCTAGGGTCTCCGCATCCTCGCCGGATACCACTTTGACTATCGTCTCCAGGCGGTGAAGCTTGTCCCCGGGGTTTATTCTCTCCGGGGAGTAGCCGAGCTTAAAGTCTTTCCCCTGTCTCAGCCCCGACACACTGGCCAAAACAGGCCCGCAAATCTCTTCGGTCACGCCGGGATAGACCGTGGACTCGTAGACGACAATTGAACCTTGCCGCATCACGCGGCCCACGGTCTCCGAGGCCCTGATCAAGGCGGTCAAATCAGGACGGCGGGCCTTGTCGATGGGGGTCGGAACGGCCACAATAAAGAAATCCGACGCCTTGAGTTCTTCCGGATCGTTTGTAATCCTGAGCGAGGTGGAGCTGAGTTCGAGAGCGTCGACTTCACCGGTCCGGTCTATCCCTGTTTGCAGTTCGGCAACCTTTTTTTCGTTTATGTCGAAGCCGACCACCCCGGAAAACTTCCGGGCAAAGGCGAGCGCCACAGGCAACCCTACATATCCCAGCCCTATAACCGCTATCTTTCTGTCCATTTATTCCATCTCCAGACTTTGCTTGACTTGCATTGCATCAGCCGTTGTCCCCTTTGTTCGGAACCCACCGGTCATACCACGCCTCAAACATCAACACATTCCACAAGTGATACTGCCAGTTGCGCCTGCCGGAAAGGTGCTCCTGCCACTTCTTCCTCACCAGGCCGGCATCAAAAAAACCTTCCCGGCGAAGCCGCTCCCCGTTCAGCAGGGACTCGGCCCATTCTCTAAGCGGTCCCCTCAGCCACCTGTCAATAGGTATGCCGAAGCCCATCTTCGGGCGTTCGATCAATTCCTCCGGTAAGTATTTATTCAGGAGCCGCTTAAGCAGCCATTTTCCCTTACCGCCCCGGATCTTCATGCCCAGCGGCAACTTCCAGGCGAATTCAACCACCCGGTGGTCTAGAAACGGGACCCTGGATTCCAGGCTTACTCCCATGCAGGCCCTGTCCACCTTCACCAGTATATCGTCCGGAAGGTAGGTCAACAAATCAAGAAGCATCATCCGGCAGGCGAAGTCATCCTGCCCATGAGCAGCGCTGCTCGTAAGCGCCGTTGCCGGCTCATAAGCCCCAAGCACTATGGATGAAGGATTTTTCCAGGTGGAGACAAGTTCCCGGTAAACCTCCATGGAACTGCGGGCGGGAAGTATTTCCGCCAGCTTGTGGATCTTGTCGCCCGGCAGCCGCTGTTTAAATGCTGCCGGCAGAACAGGACCGAGAGCCTTAAAGACCAGGTCCCAGCCGACAGGCGGCAGGAGTTTCAGGGACGAAGCCGCCAGCATCCTCAGCGCCCACGGTATGCCTCCCGCCCTGTTCCAAATGCCAGTGGCCCAAAAATAGCGGTTATACCCGCCGAACAGCTCGTCGCCCCCGTCTCCGGACAAGCTGACGGTGACCTTCCGCCTGGTGAGGTCGGCCACCAGAAAAGTGGGCACTTGGGAAGAATCGGCGAACGGTTCGTCATACAGGGTGGGCAACAGGGGAACCACCTTCATGGCTTCGTCCGGCGTTACGTATAATTCGGTATGTTCCGTTCCCAGATGTCCGGCGACCGCTCTGGCATGCTGCGCCTCATCGTAAGCCTCTTCATAGAAACCGATGGTGAAGGTTTTGACCGGTTTTTCACTCTGGGACTGCATAAGGGCAACAACAGTCGACGAATCAATGCCGCCGGAAAGGAACGCGCCCAGCGGGACATCAGACACCATCTGGCCGCGCACGACGTTTTTCAGCAGATGTTCCAATTCCCAGAGGGCCTCTTCTTCCGTGCCAGAAAAGCAGTCCTGCCTTCCCCTGGCCGCCGTTTCCACAGCCGACCAGTACGGAACGGGGTCCGGGTACTCTCCCGCTTGCCGCGGCGAAACGGTGAGCATACAACCCGGCGTCAGTTTTCGTATTCCCTCGTATATTGTATAAGGAGCGGGGATATAACAATAGCGCAGGAACAAGGCCAGGGCGTTGCGGTCTATCCTGGGGGTAAAGCCGGGAAAGGCCCTGATGGCCTTCAGTTCGGAAGCGAAGAGGAAACTGCCTCCCGCCCAGCCATAATATAACGGTTTTTCGCCCAGGCGGTCCCTCACCAGGTGGATCTTTTTTTCCTGGGCGTCCCACAGTGCAAAGGCAAACATCCCTACAAAGCGTTTTACGGCCTGTTCCAGGCCCCATTCCTCAACAGCGGCCAGCATGACTTCCGTATCCGAGCGTCCGCGAAACTTGTGCCCTTTTTTCTCCAGATCGCGGCGGAGTTCCAGGAAATTGTATATCTCACCGTTGTACGTGATCACGTAGCGGCCGCTTGCCGATACCATGGGCTGGTGCCCAGCCTCGGAAAGGTCAATGATCGACAGCCGCCGGTGGCCAAGAGCCACCCCCGCCCCGGCATCCAGCCAGTAGCCGGAGTCGTCAGGCCCCCGGTGGGCAATTATTTGAGTCATATATAACAGTTCCTTCTTAATTTGTTCATCGTTTTTTTCTATTAAAATATTTATAAATCCTGTTATTCCGCACATTATTTGAGTAAAATCTCCTCATAGAATTTTTCATATTGAAATACTATGGATGGTAAGCTAAATAAATCAATTATCCGTTGGCGGGCTTTTTCACCAATTATCTCCCTTTCTTTTGGTGTCATTCCGATGAAATCAAGCCATCCTCGGCACAAAGAAATTGGGTCCATTATAGGAACCACTTTCCCTGCTCCTCCAACTATTTGGGCCGAATCACCCGCAGCTGTAACAATACAAGGAAGTGCGCATGACATAGCTTCACCAATTACATTGGGAAAACCTTCACTCCTTGACGAAGATGTATACAAATCAAAAGCAGACATTATACGCGGTATATCTCGTCTCTCTCCCAATAGGTAGATTTGGGACTCTAGCCCTTTGTTTCTTATTATTTTCATGAGCTCTACATTATTGCTATCAATCCCTTTACCTACAAGAATAAATTTAACTTTCTTGTTGGTGTTTTTATTCAATAAATAAGCTGCTTCTAAAAAAGTCTTGTGATCCTTCATCGGATCGTACCTAGCTACCATCCCAATTACAAAGCACGTATTATCTATCCCCATTTCCCCCCGCACTGTTTGTTTATTAGCGGGATTGGGTTTAAAAATGTCAGTATCAAATCCATTTGGGATTACTTTCCATGTTTTTGGACGATACCCCATATTCTGGTGAGCATTCCTACCGGCTTGAGAATTAACTATAACAGCCTCTGGGATGCCCGATAATCGCGAACATGCTTTTACAACTAACTTTGTTAATTTTGGGTATTTCTGAAAATCCATATCTGAACATCTAATATTCCAAACAAGTTTAGCCTTATTATTTAATATTGTATATATTATATATGCAATACTCCCCATCAGATCGGCATGATAAAGCCAGGTTTGCAAAATATCTGGTTTTTCTTGTTTTAATACTTTAAACAACTTAATAAATGCAGATAGATTGGGTAATCCTCTTTTCATTTTTAAATAATACACCTTAATACCCTGGCGTTCGATATCAGAGCCTATTGTTCCATAGTCGGTAAGAGAAACTACTACATTTGTAAATTTATTTTTTTTCATATTTCCAATTAATTTTAGGAGCATAATCTCTGCTCCACCTATTTGTAAGTCGGTAATTAAATGAAGTATTTTTATCATAAAAAACCTCACGATTAAAATTTCTTAATCATAATAAATATAGTCTATAAGGTCCAAATTTAATACATTCTGCATCTCTTAGTTCTTCACTAAATTTCTCATTTAAATAATCTTCCAAAGTAACAAGATATGATATATTATATTTTAATTTTATCTCAGTAAAGGGGATCAATATTCTTGGAAAAACTGGCTCTAATAATTTAAACCCATAACCATGTCCACCAAAAAGTACAGGTTTGCCTGTTTTATAAGCAATAATATCATACCATTGATATGGAAGACACATTACTACACCGTCCGGAGATTGGTTTAAATATTCTAATAAATCATTAAAATTATTATCAACTCTCTGCGTTTTACTCAATAAGAATCTTTTATAGTAATTAAGGATGATTATAATATTGAATAATATTGCCATGAAAAATAAGACAAAATATCTTATATCATTATCGCCATTATAAACAATTTCCGCCCATAATAGCGATGCTGGAATAACAGAATTATATAAATATAAATATCCAGAGCCTAAGCATTTTAATAATGGAACAAAGACTGTAAGTAATGCAAAAATTATTATTAAACATAGCCATCCACATAAAATAATAAACATTGTATTGCCATAAGTAATAACAGAATAAAAAACATATATTATTTGATTAATAGCTATTAAACAAAGTATCCAAGTTGAAGGGGAAAATCCAAAAAGATATTTCATATGTTGGAATAACCCGTTAAAACCCTTTTTATGGAATTTAGTCGGTGATTCAAAGTCATTCTTGCCATATATTGGCGACTCAAGAATGGGATGAGATTGTAGCCACTGCCAATTTCTATACCAGAAAGTAACAATATCCCAATGTGCTTTTAATACTTTCCAATAAAACCCACAACTTAACAAAACCGCACTAATAATTGATATTGGCAATAATGGTAGTATTTTCCATTCCTTCGTTATAATACTAGTTGCAATTATGAGGAACCAAAAAATTTGAGTAGTCATTTTATGTGTTAAAAGTATTAACCCCGAAAGGATGATAATTGGAATTACTAACCATTTATAAATTGGATTAAAATAAAATATAAGAATCAAAACAATTAATAAATCAAGTAAAAACGCTCCTAATCCACGAGGGTTTAATTGAATATTATATGATACTAGAATCGGCGTAAAAATATATGAAAACCCCGCAATCATTACTGCAATATTATTTTTATATATATAAACAGCAATTATTAACAATAATGCAAACCTAAATAAATCAATTATTATACTTAGCACATGACAATATCTATCATATATTTTGGGAGGCACTTTAGAAATCAATAATGGAAATAACGGAGGATACCATTGATAATATTCAAGTATGTATTGCTTTAAATCAGGAGGGAATTTTTTTTCTTTTCGATATGTTTCGATGTATAATCTCCAATACCAATTGTCCACGCCCGCTCCTTGAGGCGACATCCATATTGGTAAAGCTCTTATAAAAAAAGCTAATATAAACAAAATTATTATTAACATTTATTTTATCCCTCACGAAATTTGTATTATTTTTCTTGCGCTGTATTTTGTATATTTAAAAGTTCTTTAAATTTATTCCCATTTTTCATTAATTGTTCCCAAGTCCCCTCTTCAATAATCGCACCGTTATCCATTACATATATATAATCTGCATAGGCTACTGCAGAAAGTCTATGAGCAATAGTAACTATTGTAATCTTCCCCCGCAATTTGGAAATTGCCTCCAAAACAGCTTTTTCTGATTCAGAGTCTAATGCACTTGTTGCTTCATCTAGAACCAGTAAAATGGGATCATTTACTAATGCCCTGGCCAAACCTATCCGCTGTTTTTGTCCGCCCGAAAGTCGTATTCCCCTGTCACCAACTATTGTATCGTACCTTAATGGCAATGACATAATGAAATCATGTATATATGCCTTTTTAGCAGCCTCAATCATTTTTTCCTCGCAAAAATCATCCTTTACGCCCCATAATATATTGTTTTTAATAGTATCATTAAAAAGGAAACTATCCTGCGGAACATAACCAACTGCTTTTCTCCACAAACGAAGGGGTAGATCTCGAATAGGTATACCATTTATTGTAATTGCTGCATGTTCTGTGTCAACAAGTCGCAAAAGGCAATCAACCAAAGTAGATTTCCCGGATCCAGAAGCCCCTATAATTCCTATTATTTTTCCGGCCTGAAAATTCATAGTTATGTTCGTCAAGATAGGAACATTATTATATGCAAATTTTAAATTATTTATTCTTATATCTACCGCAGAGCATAATTCTTCTTTATAATTAACATCATTTTCATCATATTTTTCCTCATATTGATTTGCTTGTATAAAAGAGGTCTTTATTGTTTCAATAGTTGGTAGATAAACACCTAGTATTTGAAGATTTTGTTGCAAACTGTATAATTTTGGTACTAATTTTACAAAAACTGCTGTGACTACAATTATAGAAGCAGAGTTAATATTAAACATTTGAGTTCCGATATAAAACAAAAAGAGTATTAAAGAGATTGCCGAAAACTCAAATAAAGATTTTGATACATACGGATAAAAAGAGCTTAGGAAATATAAATTAGCCAACTTATTAATAATAGATCTAATTTTCCTATAAGCAAAATCTTCTGTAGCCGTAGCTTTAATAACCTTTGCGCCCACAATAAACTCCGTTAGTAATACCTGAAATTCCTTATTAAAAAATGTAATCTCCTTTCCAATCAGGTATCCTTTTTTGACAAACCCTCTTGTAATAAAGAATAATAAGATGCTGACTACAAAAACCGATAGTGTTATTTGCCAAGATAAATAAAATGAAAGAGCAGTATAAATAATAAACGAAATTATGGTTGATGATATAATCTGGAAATTAAGATAAAAAGCACTACTTAATCGTTGAGTTTCAGTGATTAAAATATTTGTTAAATTACCAACTTTGTTTATAACGAAAAATGGCCAACCAGCCATAATGTATTTATAAAATAATTTTTTTCTCCATTGAGCCAAATAATCGGTTTGGAGTTTTGCCGCAAACCATGTTTGTATTAGATAAACAATATTTTGTATAAAAAACATAAATATGATTAAAATAATTAAATTGGCAAGGTTAAATGTAAAACCATATCTTTCAAAAATACTATTTATAAGATGAGTTAATTTGTTATCAGTTTTATCTCCTATACCAAGCATAGATAAGAAAGGCAATAACATAGCTAATCCAATTCCATCAACAAAACTGTTAATCACCATTAAAAAAAGAAGTAATACAATTCTAAACCTATATTTTTCCCATATATCAGTGATAAATAATTTCCAAAGATATTTCAAAGCACGTAACTCCTTTTATCTTACTTTTGATTTGTATTCGATTAGTTCTCTATAACAAGACCTTTTTACCTCTGAGGTTATAGAAATATCATGCCTTGAAAGTGCAAGCAATCTCGATTTTTCACCCATTTCTCGAGCTTTCTTTTCATTATTCAAAAGATATTCCGCATAAATTACAAGTTTTTCAATATCATGTTCATTAACTAAAAAACCGTTTACGCCGTCTTGAACTAATTCACCATGCCATTCAACGTCATATGCTAGAACAGGAAGACCAGCAGCACAAGCTTCGATAAGGCTAAATCCCGACATCAGACACAATGCAATATATGATTGACAGTAAATATCATAGCAAACTTCTCTTGGTAAAAATCCAGTTAAAAATACAAATCGTTTAAGATTAGAGTCCTGGGCAACTTTGTTAATAATTCTGTCTTCATCCGTACCTCCGCCAACAATAACTATAGCAAAATCGTTGCGTTTTTTAGATAATTCCCGTGCAAATAATAATACATCATCAATATAATTATCTTTTGATATCCTTGCAATAAAACATATAATCTTTTTGCATTTATTTATACCAGAATAATTAAATATATTAAATTTTATATCCTTGACGAAAGCGGAAAAATCTACCCCATGATAAATAATTCGAGAAACTGGATGTATAATTCCTTTTTGCAAAAATTTGTTTTGTAAATACCGACTAATAAACAAAATCATATCGCAGCGCGACAAAACATATTTTTCCATTAATAATGCAAGTCTTCTGGAACCCAAAACCTTTACCGAGTATTTAATATTAAGATTGTATAGTTTATCATAATCGGCATGTATCGAAATACAAAATGGCAATTTTTTAATCCGCGAAATAATATAACCCAAAAAACCCATCCAGTATGGATCTGTCGCCCTTATTATATGAATATTTTCCTTCTTAATGAGGAACAGCAATAAAGATATTATCCTAATAAAGTGGAAAGGAACCTGTAAATATTTCAGTATTTTAAATTTATGCGAAAAAGGTATTAAATCAAACCCTATTTCATAAACTGAATGAACATCATTTAAATTTATTATCCTGCTTTTATTGGCAATAGGATGAACAGTTATAACCCTCTCAAAAAACCCTCCCTCATCACGTTCTAGGATCATTTTTTCAACACCTTTTTTTTTAAGAGAATCAAAATCTGTTGGAACCAAAAAAAGGATGCGATATTTCATTTAAGTAAACTCACCCCATATCCAGAACATAACCGGCATAATTCAACTGTATTTTGCTCATGATAAATCTTAGATCTAAAGTTAATAAAAAGAGCGTTGTTCCATATCTCTTCCAATGATTGCTTAAAAATATTACCCATAACATATTTTCCAGCAGTATCACGACAACAAGGTACAACATCTCCGTTAACCAAAATAGTCAAAGAATAATTTATCCACGGGCATTCATTATTCGGTCTAACCCGTGGCATTAAAATGCCTTTTTCAAAACAAATAGGATCATAAATCCAATGTTTTTTATCATTTGGAAGCAATAATCTGCCTTGTTCTATATTTCTTACACAAGGGTCAATAATAGTAGCTTCATCAACTTTAAATTCTCTCATTATCTTAATGAATGTTTCTACTTCATGCTCATTATGCTTCATTAAAATAAATCCAACGTTTATTTTCATTTTAATACCTGTTTTCTTACGCAAATAAAGTAATTGTTGAAGATTATCTAAGACTCGTTTTAAATTGCTTCCTTGTCTATATACTTCATGGGTTTCTTGTGTAATTCCACCTATTTGAAAATTAATTTCATCTATTCCAGTCGTAATAAGTTTTGCTGGATCGACAAGATCACCATTTGTACAAGTAGTAATAAATGGTATGCCTTTTTCTTTTGCATAACGGATCATTTCATAAGAATCTTTATTAATAAACGGTTCTCCCATAAAATAAAACATTAGAGTATTAATGTGTTTCCCTATTCTGTCAATAACTGTCTTAAATTGTTCTAAATTCATATTGGCGGCAGGCCTGCCTAATATCCCAGAACCAGTTTCACAAACCGTACAACGGCAATTGCATTGATTGGTAGGTTCAATTGTAATATTAATTGGTTTGCCTAATATCTCAGCTTTCCTACATATTAAAGAAATTGTGCTTTTAATATGTTCTTTGGCTCCTATCTTCCCAATAAAATAACCCCAAAGGCCAATTGTTAAAGCATATATATTCCTTAAAATTTTATACAATGTGCGTTGCTTTCTTATTTCATTCTTTATTATTGAGACCATGATCAATTATATCTTACTCCCTCTGTCGTTCTTTTGTCCTCGTATTGTAATACCCGATTCCTCGATACATTCATGGATTATTTTCAAACCCATAAGCGAAAACCATTTTCTCACTTCTTCTTCTGTATGCCTCCAAGCATACGAAGGATAATACCAGTCAAAATTCACATGCACATTTTCCTCAAAGGTTAAGCGTTCATTCCAAAAACATTTAAATAAATTATAATAAATAAATCTTTGTATATCATATTTGCCTGCTTTTATGCCTAAAACATCTATATCTTTTGTAATATTTATTTCGATTCTAAGTTCAGAAAGTATTTTACCCAAAATGGTTAGCGGTTCCATTAATTCCCATGCTTTTTCAGGTGGTAAATCTTTAATCTTTTCTCGAACATAATCATCAGCAAATTCCCTTATAGGGGGTTTTTTTCTATAAACATAAATACCTATTTCACCATTTTCTTTCAATAAAGTTACTAAAGTCTCAAATGATTTTTGGGTATTAGGAGTATGATGCAAAACCCCTTCGGTGAGAATGAAATCAAACACATCATTTTTAAATGGTGGTTTTGTCAAATCGGCTTGAATATAAAATATATTATTAATACCTTTGTTTTTGGAATAAAGCAATGCTTCATCAATACAGGCGGAAAGCTCCAAACCAATAACCAAAGCATCTGGGTTAGCTGAAGCCATACGAACCGTTTCTCTACCCAACCCGCACCCTGCATCAAGTATAATATGTTTGTTTTTCATATAATTTAAATAATCGTTATAATCTAACCAACCGTAGCGAGGCAACAGCCATTCCTCAATAACTTTGGCTGATTCTCCAACCATCCCCCACCATTTCTGCCGATTCCACTTATGTTCAAATGCAGCCTGCACTTGAACTTGTCCATCTATTAAGGGGATACTGTTTGATTCTTGCATACCAATTGGTAAATGCTTAATATGATCCCACCATTTTTCTATAAAAGACCTGTCATTATATCTAAGAGGACCAGGTACAATTAACCTAGGAATTCCATTTGTAATCGGATACCATGTCTTGCAGTTCTGGCAATAAAGAACTCCTTCCAAACATTCCCCTTGATTATTATTAAATAAAAAATTGACAATATCCAACGAACTACGGCAAGCAGGGCATACTAAAATTCTCATAATTTGAGCAAAATTATTTTTACCGTTCATTGTTTTTTACCTCGAGCAATGTATTAAATAAATTCATTATTTCTTCCTCAACATTAAGTCCCAACCGCATCCTTATACTTTTCCATTTATGTCCTGGTTTAAATAACTCGCCATGTTGTCCATGCGAGACCAAGGTTATAGCAATAATCCCTTTCCCTGTATAAATCCATGATTCTCCATTTTCTATATCATTCTTAATAACATGTCCAGGTACACCCAGGTCAATAGTGCTATCAGAAACAACCCTCGATTCCCAAATATATAATTTATGCAACTTATCATTATCTCTGTAATAAGTAAATGCACCTGAATAAGGTTTTGTTAGGGAGCGAATTAAATTGTGTATATTTCTTGCAGGCTGATTCCAATCTATTTTACCATCGCATGGTAACCTCGGATAGCATCTGAAAGGAATTATTCCCCTTTCCTTTTGTTTTAAGGGAACGATTGTGTTGTTTTCTAACCCATTCAAAGCGTTTACAAACATTGAGGGCACTTTTATTTGTGCATATTTTATTATATCTGCAATTGTTGTTGAGTCATTTAATGGCATATTGTCTTGTAAAAGAATATCGCCTGAATCAAGTTCGTCTGGTTGCATAAAATGAAGCGTGAAATGTATTTGTTTTTCGTTCAGCAGTATAGCCCAATTAGTGGCCGCATTGCCTCGATACCGCGGTAAATCGGCAAAATGAGCATTTATTATGCCAAACGGGAACATGTTTAAAAAGGATTCATTGATTATGCTAACCCAGTTAATGGAAATTCCTGCGTCAGGTTTAGTATTATTAACAATTTCAAATACTGTATTATCTATTTTTTCTGTGATATAAAACTCTGCTCCACATGTTAATGCTAATTCTTTGAAATCATTAGGATGTTTTTTATACTCCGGCTGTGAATGCGCTGTAACTATAGCGACAATTTGATGTTTGGTCTTTTCTAGTATCTCTTTAATCGCGGCATATAGTATTTCTGTACGGCCGATCGCAAAAACCCTCATAGCTTTATTCGCTCCTTTGGAAAGTCCATGGCCGGGCTGTTTGCTAATGCATATTCAATAGCCTTTTGGCTTTCGTTAAAAAGCCGCATTCCTCGCACAAGCGCTTCCCCTACCTTAAGACCTGCAGTATGAAGTTCAATGACAGGTCTTGGTCCAACATAATCCGTAGTCACCGTCATATACCCCGGAGCAACTTTACGTAACGGAGTTTTAACAATATTATTTTGCGTTAGGCCATCATAATCAATACATCCAGAAATATGTATAACTTTGACACCTCTCTCCTTAATGGCTTCAATAGGAATCCCCATTTCACCGCCAATAACGGGATATTTAATACTATGCTCCGCAACAATTATTGCATCGGCATTTTGAATAAAATAAATAAATTCGTTATCATATTTGAATGGACCTTCTGAAAGGTCAATATGCAGCACATAAGCATTGTTTTTTGTAAGTGAATCTCTAATCGCTTGTCCGAATATACCAGAACCAATCAATAATATATTTGATTTGAATACTTCTATGTTTTCTTCAAGTAAAAGCTTAATTGCCAATAAACCAAGATATTTAAAGGTTTGAAGCCTATGATCGTTTTCCGACACACCTAAAACAGGTATGTTTTTTTCAAAACAGCATTCAATATCCACTTCATCTTTTCTAGATTCCCAAGTTTCCCACATAAGCGAAATCGCTGATTGTTTTTTCATTTGTTTAATAAAACAACTGTTTATCGGCCTGACAAAACCTAAATTTGTCACTAAATCTGCCTCATTTGCAAAAAACAAGGCAGGTGTATCATAAGCATGAACAATTTTAGATACGCCGAAGTATTCTGCCATATCCTGCGTATATTTAATTACTTCTTCCGCAGAACCATATTCAGAGTCACGCGTTATTGCGATAACCTTCTTGGCGCCTGCCAGTGCTGCTATTAAACAAGTTGCGACAAAAGGGCCGGAGGCAGCTTCCGTTAAAACAGTAATATCGTGTAAATCAAGTGAAAATGCCTTTATTGCATTTTCTATAAGTCTTTTAATTCTCAAAAGGTTATCAATCTTTCTCATTAATACTCACTACCGTCAATGTAAAATTTAAGCCAAGCATTGAAATTTAATAATGACCATATTAATAGACGCCTATTTTGTTTCCCTTCTAAATGCTCTTGAATTAATTCATGTACTTTTGCTTTATTCAAATATTCATATAGTCTGGAATTACTCTTATAGAGTATCCTTTTTACATAATCAATGCTTTCTCCTTTAAACCAGGAGGCATCCGGGGCCGAAAAACCCTGCTTTTCAGCTTCGGTTATCTCTGATGGTATATATTTTTTCATCATCTTACGAAGCAAAAGTTTTCCATCGTTTGTTTTTTGAAAATACTTCTTTGTCTTTGGCCCCGGCTCATTCTCGTTCAATCTGACAAATTCATTCAAATTCTTTAATTTCAACCTAACCGGGACATTCATGGCAAAATCGACCAAGTCGTTGTCCAGAAAAGGTACCCTGGTTTCTAAGCCGTGAGCCATACTGATTTTGTCTTCTATGACCAATAACCCATGCAAAAAGGTTTTGGCTTCAAAATACAAAGAACAATTTATATAATCCTCCACAGTTTCAAACCGTTTCGGCCTATTTTTAAAAACATCTTTAAATATGTCCCGAGTCCAAACATGTTTGACGCTTTCCCAAATCGGTTTAAAAACCTCTCTGAGAATCGAGTTGGGTATCAGTCTCTGCCAAAATAAATAATATTTATCAATATAGTTTTCAAAATCATCATTAACCGCTGCACGGTAATACCTCCAGGGATACCCTCCAAACAATTCGTCCCCACCGGCTCCCGAAAGAACCACTTTAACAAATTTCGAGGCAAGCTGGGCCACATAATAGTTTGGATAGCTCTGGCCTACCCTTGGTTCTTCAATATGCCAGGCCAGTTTTGGCATAACCCTTTCCATATCTCCTGCTTTCAGTACCATTTCATAATGTTCTGTTTTAAAGAGGTAGGACATTAACTCAGCTTTATCTCTTTCGTCAAAGCCCAATTCTAAACCAGATGCTGAATGGAGGTCAAACCCGCAGGTGAAGGTTTTAATGTAGGGAAGCTGGCGGGCCGCCACTGCAGTAATAGAACCGGAATCCATGCCTCCGCTTAAATATGAGCCGATTTCAACATCGCTGACCAGTTGCCTGTTGACCGCCTGAAGAAAAAGCCTGTCCAGCTCTTCCAAATACTCGTTTTCGCTTTTTGGCATTTCCGGCTCACAAAAGCAATAATCCCAATACTGAACTGGAGATAACACGGTCTCGTTCTGCCCTAAACGAACAAATGCCCAGCTGGCCGCCGGAAACAATTTTATCCCTTTCAACAGTGTTTTGTCGGTAAAAATATTTTGAAAGGTAAAGTATTCAAGCAAGGCTTCCAGGTCAAGCTCCCTTTTCACTTCCGGGTGAACAAGTATCCCTTTTTGCTCGGATGCAAAAATGAACCTTTTATTGATAAAGCAATAATATAAAGGTTTGATCCCGTAACGATCCCTGGCCAAAAACAATTCCTGCCTCGTCCTGTCCCAAATTGCAAACGCAAACATCCCGTTAAATCTTTTAACACACTCAGGACCCCACGTCTTGTATGAATAAAGAACAACCTCTGTATCCGTTTTGGAGCGGAATTGGCATCCTAGACTCTCCAGCTCCACCCTCAGTTCCTGGTAATTATATATCTCGCCGTTGTATACTACCACATAATTATTATCGTTGCTGGCCATGGGCTGATGGCCGGCCGGAGACAGATCTATTATTGCCAAACGCCGGTGCCCAAGCCCTAAGAAACTGTCCGTATAAAAGCCTTCGCCATCTGGCCCCCTGTGCGCGATAGCGTCGGTCATACGGCGAAGCAACACGGGCGATACAGGTTCTCCGTTAAGGTTAAAAACGCCGGCTATGCCGCACATGTTATAGTCTCCTCAATGTTTCCAATACATGGTTATAGTCTTCTTCCGACATATTGTTATGAAGAGGTAAAGCTATGCTGTACCTGTAAGCATCGCGAGAATTGGGGCATAAATCGTCGCTCAAACCATATTTCTGTTTGTAATACCCCAGCATGTGGACTGCCTGCGTGCCAACCCTGGACGATATCCCGTTCTCGAACAAGTACTTCAGCAGGTCATCGCGTGTCAGCGGGGCTTTTGTTTCGTCAACCCAGCAGACATAGGCCTGCCACGAATGAACGCAACCTTCGGGCTTGGAAGGCGTTCTCAACCAGGTTATACTTGACAGTTCGCGCTCATAATATTGGGCCCATTTTTCTCTCTCCCGGATAAATCCGTCCAGTTTTTGCAGCTGGACAAGGCCTATGGCGCCCTGCAGGTCGGTCATCCGGTAGTTGTATCCGAGCAGGTTGAAGTCGGGCATAAGGTAAGGAGCGTTATTGCCGTGGCGCTGTTCCTCGGGAATCGAGGCCCCATGATTGCGAAGACAGTTGATTTTCTCAGCCAGTCGGGGATCGTTGGTCGCGCACATCCCTCCCTCGCCTGTAACCAGGACTTTGCGGGGATGGAACGAATAGCAACCCACATCCCCGATGCTCCCGGCGCATTTTCCGTTATATGACGCTCCAGCTGCGCAGGCAGCATCTTCTATGACCCGGAGGTCATATTCTCTTGCCAAATTCATGATTTCATCCATGTCGGCATAAAGTCCGAACAGATGAACCGGAATAACGGCCTTCACCCTTACGCCTTTAGCCATAGTTTCTTTGATGGCTGCACGGGCGCTTTCCGGATCGATGTTGAAAGTCTCGGGAGAAATGTCGCAAAAAACCGGTATCCCGCCGCAATACTCAACCACATTGGCCGTAGCCACCCAAGTAAACGAAGGCACAACAACCGCATCGCCGGGTTGCACGCCGACAGCCAGAAGAGCCAGGTGCAGCGCCGTAGTGCAACTGGTCGTCGCCAGGGCGTGTTTGACACCGTGCCGCTCAGCGAATGCCTTTTCGAAGGCAGCTACTTTGGGTCCCTGGGTAAGCCAGCCGGTATCAATCGGCTCCCATAATGCGTTCCATTCTTCTTTGCCCATGCAAGGAACAGCGATCTGGATTTTTTTCTGCCTACTCATCCTCTATTCCCGCTTCCTTCCTGCGCTGCTCTACCTCTGCCTTGTGGCTGTTCCGCCATTCAATAAGCCTTTTCAATCCTTCTTTCAGATCTACTTCAGCCTTAAACCCTATTTCCCTTTCAGCCTTTACGGGGCATCCGATACGGTTTTTCACAAAGGTGAGACCTGCAGGCTCATATTGTATTTTAAGATTCGACCCGGTGACGGCCAATACCATTTCGGCAAGCTCATTGATGCTTGTCCTGATGCCGGTCCCAACATTGTAAAACGTATCCGTGGCATCCGCTTTCATCGCACAGACATTGGCCCTGCCGCAGTCGCCCACATATACAAAATCGTAAGCCTGCGAACCGTCGCCGTAAACAACCGGCGGCAATCCCTTATCCAAGCGGTCAAGCATCTTCATGATCACCGATACGTATGTACCGCGGTAATCCTGGCGCGGTCCATAAACGTTCATATAGCGGAGCCCAACATAATCAAAGGCCTTGTTTGTGTTCTTATATCGATGATAGAAAGCCCTGCACATGTGTTCCCCGGCAATCTTGGTCGCTCCGTAAAAATTGGTGTTGTTATAGGGATGATCTTCCTTCATAGGTTCTTCAACGGCATCGCCGTACACTGAAGCCGAAGAGGAGTATACAAGCCTTTTTACGCCATTGTTCACGCATGCCTCCAGGACATTGAACGTGCCGCCGATATTTACTTCGAACGCCGAACGAGGAAAATCGTAGCAATGCAACAGCCATAGCGCGGCAAAATGGAAAACGCCGTCAACCCCTTTCATAGCGGCATCCAGAATATCCCTGTGCAAGATGTCTCCGCCCAACTCAAACACCTTCACCCTGGGGTCTTTCAAAGCTTTTTGCAGGTTCTCCATGCGGCCTCGCGTAAAATTGTCATAGATAATAATTTCCCCGACGTCTTCCTTGCATAATTCATCCACGGCGTGCGACCCGATCAGGCCGGCCCCGCCGATCACTAAAAACCTTTTCCCTCTTATGTCCAAATTATTCTCCCCCATTTCTATAGCGGCAGTACTATCGTTTTCATTTCCCGGTTCGACTTGTAAATGGCCTCAATCACTTCCAGCGACTTCCTGCCTTCCCTGCCGTCAGTGAGAGGGTTCTCCCCGTTTTTGAGGGAGTTTATGACGTTCCTATAATAGGCGACATGGCCGTAGCCATATACGGAATCGGGATAGGTTGTTGTTTCCTCTACAAGCCTGTCGTCGTCGTGGTATTTGCTGAAATCCCAATGCAATATCTTATTTGCGGCGATACCCCCGATTCGCACCGTCCCATTTTCGCCAATTATCGTGATGGACCCTTCCAGGTTCCGGGGGTAAGTCAGCATCGTCACATTGATGCTGGCCAGTCCGCCTTTCCTGAATTTTAAAATTGCCACTCCCGTATCTTCGGTTTCGATATTGCGCGCCAGAGTATCCGCGCGGGCCATCACCGATTCCACCGCGCCTCCAAACCACTGGACCAGGTCAATATAATGCGATGCCTGGTTGCAAAAAGCCCCCCCGTCAAACTCCCAGGTGCCGCGCCACTGCGCCTGGTCATAATACTCCTGAGGCCTTGCCCAGAGAACGTTAGCAATGATCATGTAAATTTTCCCGAACCGGCCCTCGTCTATCGCTTTCTTGGCAAGCTGCACGGAAGGGTTCAGCCGGTTTTGCATGACCACAAACAGGCGCACCTTGTTCTTATCGCAGGCTTTAATCAGGTCATCCGCGTCTTTAAGCCTGACCCCCATGGGTTTTTCCGACAAGACATGCTTGCCGTGTTCAGCCGCCATAATCCCATGCTGCGGATGAAGTCCGGAGGGCGTGCAGATAGCGATCAGGTCTATGTCTTCGCGGGCGAGCAGGTCTTCATACCTGGTCGTCCAAAAGGGAATATCGTATTTCACAGCTGCCTGCCTGGCTCGTTCTTCGATTATATCGCAACAGGCCACAATTCTGGCGTCGTTTTGTTTGCTGACCGCTTCAAAATGATTCTTCGATATCCTGCCGCAACCCACCAGCCCTATACGCACCAATCCAAACCCCTCCCGTTTGAACCGTTCCGCCCGGTTCCAATTCAGTCGCAAGAACATTCCTTGCTATAAAACTCAAATATCGAGTCAACAACATAATTGATCTCTTCGTCCTGCAGTTCCGGGTCAATGGGCAACGCCAGAACCCTTTGCGAAGCCGCCTCCGATGCCGGCAGGTCTCCCGGCCGGTATCCCAATCCTTTGAAACATTCTTGCAAATGAAGAGGCAAAGGATAATACACCGATGTGCCGATTCCCTTCTTCGCTAAAAATTCGGCCAGCCTGTCCCGGTTATCCACCGAAATTACATACTGGTGAAAGACATGCCCGTCTGCTATTGCCGGGCAGGCGATTTTCCTTTCAAGCCCCCTTCTTTCAAACGCTTTATTATACGAGGAGGCAACCCTGCGCCTTTTCCTGGACCATTCCGGCAGGTACTTGAGTTTGACGTTAAGCACCGCCGCCTGAATTGTATCCAACCGGCTGTTGTATCCCACCACTCGGTGATAATACTTCGGTTTTGAACCGTGGACCCGTAATATGGCTATCCTTTCAGCCAAAACGTCGTCGTTTGTCGCCACCAGCCCGCCGTCGCCATAGCAGCTCAAGTTTTTCGTCGGGAAGAAGCTGAAGCAGCCTGTATCACCGATAGAACCGGCCTTTCTTTTACGTCCACGGTAATCGACATCTGAGTCTATGGCCTGGCAGGCGTCTTCGACAACTTTTACCCCATACCGTTCGGCCTGGTCCATAAGCCTCTCCATGTTGCACGCCAGCCCGAAAAGGTGGACGGGGATAATGGCTTTGATTTTTTCCCGTTTAAAGACATCTTCAACCATACCCAGGTCAAGGTTATACGTGACAGGGTCAATATCGACAAACACCGGCTCCGCTCCCAAGCGGCATACAGCGCCTGCCGTGGCAAAAAAAGTGAACGTCGGGACAATGACTTTGTCGCCCTCGCCCACTCCCAGCGCGTGCAGCGAAAGAAGAAGGGCATCGGAGCCAGAAGCGACGCCCAGGGCGTGCTTGACTCCCAGGTATTCGGCGATGTTTTTCTCGAATTCATTCACTTGCGGGCCCATAATGTAGCTTCCGTTTAGTAAAACGGTCCCCATCGCCTTGTCGATTTCATCTTTTAGTTGCAAATATTGTCCGGCCAGGTTCAGCAAGGGTACTTTCATTCTTCTTCCTCTTTTATTTCAAGGTCGTTGACCATTATGTACATTGACGCGCACTTTTTGCACATCGACTTCGGTCCTGCGAAATTGAGCCTTTCCCCGCACCTGCACACCCAGCCTTTAAGCCTGGCCGGGTTGCCGAAAACAAGCCCGTAATCAGGCACATCGGAAGTAACCACCGAACCGGCGCCAACCATCGCGTACCGGCCCACAGTATTGCCGCATACTATCGTGGCGTTGGCACCAATGCTGGCGCCTTTTTTTATAATGGTACGCTGGTATTCGTTTTTTCTGTCCACAAAGCTGCGGGGGTTTACGACATTGGTAAACACCACCGACGGCCCGAGAAAAACGTCGTCTTCGCATACCACCCCGGTGTAAACCGAAACATTGTTTTGGACCTTGACGTTGTTTCCCAGAATTACGCCTGAAGCGATAAACACGTTCTGGCCGATATTGCAGTTTTCGCCTATACTGCATTCTTTCATCACGTGCGAGAAGTGCCATATTTTTGTGTTTTTGCCTATCTGACAGGGCTCATCAATATATGCAGATTCATGTACGAAATAATCCCTCAACTTCTCTTGTCCCTCGCTCCCCAGACTATCAGCGCATTATCGATGTCCAAATTCTTTTTATACCTCTCAAATTCGCTATTATTGATCACCAAGGTGCGGATCTTTCTGTTTATTAGTTGCTCGGACTTCTCTACCAGCAACCGCAGATAGCTCTGATCGACGTCGCCCACTATCACCAAATCTATCAGGCCCGAATCGATCCCCTGGGCATAGTCTCCCGTGATGAAAGCCAACTCCACGTTGCCGAGGTGGGCTATCACCGTATCAATCAACTGGTCGATACCCGTATATTTGAGCACCAGATTGTGTAAATCTGAAAACAGGAAGTGTTTTGTATTCGCTTTGTATTTTATCGTTCTTCCGTCTTTTTCGGCGCACAGCAGGCCGGCTTTGGACAGGCGGTTGAGTTCTACCCTGATCCCGTTGGTCGATTCGCCAAGCTCATCCGCAAGGCCACGCAAATATGCCTGGCTATGGGGATTGAGAAAAAACTTGAGCATGAGCTTTATCCTTGTTTTTGAGGTTATAAGCGACTCGAGCAAATATATCACTCCAAATATTCACAAAAAAATACGGATATTTACGAGTAATATTATGACTCGTTATCCGTTGCTTGTCAATTCGTTTTCTTAATTATTTAAACTATAGTTTTATGCTTTTTAACCTTTCTATTTCTTTTTGAACTCGATAAACTTCGTTTATTACATCCTCATTATACGCTTCTATCTTATATCCATAACTCAAAACCTCCGCCCAGTCCATTGGATATTCATTGTACTTTTTCGACGTCTCAAAATATTCTCTTGCCTTTTCCATATCACCTAAATACAAATATACATAACCAATTGTTTTTGTCAGCTTGGGGTGTTTCAACCGCCATTCAGTACGCCACGGGTAATTCTTAGGCACTTCTTTTTCCTGTCTCTCCGCCATTTTTTCTATTTCAAGCGCTTGCAGCAGGTGTCTTTTGGCATCGACTACGTTTCCTTTATCTAATAGATTTTGGGCTAATAGTAGTTCTATGTTTGCCGCATCTGCATATTCGCTGCCGTCATACTTATTGATTGATATTGCCTTTTGATAGTATTCAGCCGCTTTTACATCACCAACAAACGCCAGGAGGTTGGCTTTGGTTGAATACCAATCCGATTGATAGCGATCATATTTGATAGCATAATCAACATGTTCAAGAGCTTTATCCATAAATTCAACGTCCACTGAACGTATATATTTCTCAAAATATATATTGGCAATATTCATATGCGTCCTTTCAGCAAACGGGTTCAGCCTCGCTGCTTTTTCAGCATATTTGAGCATCAGGTCAAGATCGCCCTGTTTTTGCGCATCAACTATTTTGTCGTTATAATAAATAGACAATATTAACGAACAGTTACATAAAATAAATACCGCCGTTATGATTAAGAATGAAATAATAAGTAGTTTTATTGGTTTAAAAGCCCCCTTTTTTAATTCATTTAATTTAATACTGCCACTAATCGCACCCAGCATTGACCAGTAAATAATCCCGATTGCCTTATATGAAAAATCAAAGTCCATAATCCCATGAATGAATAACCCCAAAGCAACTATACCATAAAGATGTAATACTCTATTTTTTTTTGCAAACAGAGATTTGAAGATTAGCAATAGCGAAACCCCAAGAAACGGCAGCAGACCAAGCAATCCTGACTCCAAGGCAATTTCAAGAATATTATTGTGAACCTGTGTGGTATAATATGGTAGCGACCGCGCCGTTTTATACATTGCCTCCCACGCGCCCCCACCATAACCAATCAAAGGAGACGACAAAAATAATTTTATTGCATCTTTATAGAAAATTACCCTGTGATAAATATCAATATCATTAACATTTAAGTTAACAATCCTGCCTAGCAGATTATAAGCAATAATACCGCTTTTGGTGATTCCATATAAGAATGTCAATATTAAGGCGGGAATTGCTATAGCTTTAAAATAATTTTCGGCTTTGTGGCCCTTATTAATATATCTTTGAAATAAATAATTGATCCCTATTAATACTGTTATTCCTATAAGTATTAACCCCCAGGCCCGAAAATAATCATCGGCAATTATGCTGCCCAGAAATAAAACGCCAATGCCCCCACCAATTATCAGTTGACAAATAATTAGCGGTAATGTCTTATTCTTTATCCAAGCTTTCCAATTGAAAATCAGTAACACAATAATTACTATTGAAAAAGTTATAATCCCGCCTCTTGACTGCGTACCGAACAGACAGATTAGGATTAAATAATTAGCTATGAGAATTATTACCCTTATTAGTTCCGTACTTTTTACCTTATCGAACAGATAAATACCAATCAATAAAACTACTGATAAATAAGCCGAGAGCGTATTAGGATAGCCAAAAGTTGAGCCAATCCTATTTCCGTCAAAAGCCCTTCCAAAAGGGTTTATTATCTCAGATGCTGATAGAAGGCCAATTGCAGCTACAATAACCCCGCTTGTAAATATAGCGTTCAAAAGCGACTCATATTCCTGTTCACGATAAACATATTCCGCAATAATCAAATATATCATAAACAGCCCAAGATAGTTTAAAGCAGCTTGTAGGGCGAGCCATTTATTAGCTCCATTTATTATGGCGATAAAGTTTATTAATGCGAAGAAAGCAACAGCCATATCAAAAAGCGAAGGTTTTTTATTAATCCCATTAATTAAGGTTATTAGAAAGAGTATCCCAGTGAATAAATTTGTTACCAGTTGATCTCGTTCATTGAATAAACCGTTCCACAGCGGCGAAACCACCATGAGCAGCAAAACGCCATAATATATGCATTTTATTGGGTCCTTCGGGTGTGGTTTCCCTTTTGATTTCCTTTCCTTCTTTAAAACTCCCATCATACTATTATTACCCCTCAATTGTTTTGGCTCGCTCTTTTCACCCAAGCTGAAGGTTTTTATTAAATAAAAATATAGCATATTATTGATGTTATTGTCAGATATTATTCTGGTCCGAAACCGGTCAAACAAACGCTTTAATCCATTAAAAAAGGAGAGGCGTACGCCTCTCCTTTTTTAATGATTTTTTTACTGTTGATAAGATACAGCCTGGGTTGCTGCATCATAACCGACTGTAGCGTCAAACGCTTCGCCGACAGCCCGGAACGGCAGAACAGTGCGGCCGTTCTTGATCTGGGCAGCTACATCAGCCGTAACCGTGGAGGTCACGCCGCCTTTAACCACGGTGATGGTGTTGGAGCCAATCACGATGGTGACTGTCCTGTCTGAACGGGTCAGGGTTACAGTCTGGGTAGCTGCATCCCAGCCGATTTCAGCGCCAAAGGCATCGGCAACGGGACGCACGGCTACGAAGGTGCGGCCGTTCTCAATAAACGGAGCCACATCGGTAACCTTGGCAACGCCGTCCTGGACATAGCCGGTAGCGCCGATAAACATGGTGACGGTCTTGGCGCCGACAACCACTTTCGGAGCGCCGAATTCAAGCGTGATTGAATTGGTAAAGCTGATGCTGTTTACCCCGTCAGTCGCGGTAATTACGATCTGGGCAACAACTGTGCCCGCCTTGTTGCTGGAGATCTTGAGAGTGGCCGAACCTTTTTCCTTGATGTTCTTCACAATTTCGGCATCGGTGCTGTTGCTCACAATCGCATCGGCCGGTTTGGAGACGATGTAGTAGCTTGCTGTTACATCAGTTATTGCATTACCCCCCGGAACATTGGAGCCAAGGGCAACAGGTTTGCCGTCAGCGTCCAGCAGTTGCGCGGTGATAACGGCATCCTTGCCGACCTCGGTAACCCCGGCAGGGCCGGTCAATTGCAGCCCGGAAGCCTGTTTCATAATGGTAATGGTAGCGGTCGCGCTCAGGTTCTTATCCTTGTCAATAACGGTGATGGTCTTCTCGCCGGCGTATTTTTCGTCAACGCCTACCGTATCGAACGAGCCGCCTGAGGCATCGAGGTTTTTGATCGCGCGGGTGTCGCTGGCAACGAACTGCAGATTTGTTTTTACTTCCTTAGACACGCCGGCATCGTCCCACCTCTTGACTGTAGGTGCCGCAACTGTCGCGCCAATAGGCACCACGCTGGGTTTGTATTCCACCGTCAGTTTTGTGGGGGTCCCTTGCTTCTTGACGGTGAACTTGAGATCGACGTACTTGCCCGAATCGAAGTAGGCTTTGATGGTGTAGTCGCCTTCTTTGTCAAGCTCTCCAGCCTTAATGGTCATGGTTAGATATCCAGTAGTGTTTTCGGACTCAAATACATAATCGCCGGTGTTGCCGTTGCTATAGATCTTTTCGTCCATTGCAGCGTCGGTCGGCCTCTGAGTCGCTTCAAACTTCAAGCCAAGGTTCCCAGCCGCAAGATTTACCGGCGTAGTTGCAATGGTTGCGCCAGTAAGATTTGTGAGGCCGCTCACTTTGACCTGGTTGCCGTTGACATCCAGGAGCTTGAATTTGAAGGTCTTGTCAGCATCCTTGGCAATCAACTGGTTATTGTCGGAAACCAGTTCGATGTTGTACAGATCATTGACGTTGAATTTCACATAGACTTCTTTTTCCACATCTCCGGATTTAGCCTTGATTGAATAGGTGCCGGGCTTGGAGGCGAACACCTTCACTTTAGCCACGCCGGCAGCGTCGGTAACCACCGTGGTCTTGCTGAAAGAGACCTCGGGCTTGCTGGCAGTGAAATCAACGTTGGTGTCCCGCACGGGCGCGTTGTTTTCAGCCGCAAGCTTAAAAGATATTTCATAGTAGTCGACGCTGTTGCCGTTCACATCCGTATTACTGTACGGGCTTGAACTCGACGCGCCAGTCCCAGTGACAACCTTGTCAATCGCCAATACGCTTATGTTTTTAGCCGCGGGAGCAGTGAATGTTACATCGAACACGCCGTTCTGCAGGATCTTGGCCTGCTCAGCCGAGGGAGCCGTGCTTCCTCCATAGAGATAGTTTGTAATAAGAATTTTGTCACTTAAGCCGAGGGCGATTTTAGCCGACCCTGGAACGTTGGACTTCACTTTGAAGCTGGCCTTACCAGTGGTGGCATCTGTCACAACATACTGGTTGGTAGCATCAAAAGAGCCAGAATCTGCCGCAAATATCTCTGCGGTCCGGTTGCTGGCGAAATAAACCTTTGCGTTACCTACCAATTGGTTATTGGAATCATAGGTATACACAGTAATTTTGATCGTGTCGGAGCCGTTCGCCGCAACGGAAGTCTTATCAAGGCTGGCCACCGATGCGAACCTGTCAGCCGGCCCTGCTGCAAACGCGGACAGCGGCAGAAGTGTCATCATGAACACTACCAGTGTCACGATGGCAAAAAGCTTCTTGGATTTCAAACTATATCCCTCCTTAAAGTTTTCAAGGTCCTCAAACCCAATGTCTTTGACACCGGGTCTGTGCCCGGGCGAACTTACCCCCGGGGGCGGTTCCTGCCGCGAAGTCGGCTTCCTGCGGGAGCCTGACACCGGGCATCTTGCTTGGAACCTCTACGCACTTCTATGTATCCTTCTATGCACTCTAAGTGGCCCAACCACCCCCTTAACGGGATTTAAGCAATTAACCTAAAACCGAAAGGTTTGTTCTTTTGCTTTTAGAAGATTGCAAGCTGCGATAATTGAAGCAATAATGCGCCAAGTTACTATACCACATTATATCACAGCAGGCGTCCAAGTCAATAACCAGAAATAGTAAATCGGTGTAAATCCGGCGTAAATATTTTGTTATGCGTCCGTCTTTTTGTGCCGGAGCCGGTATATGAGCACCAGCAGCAGGAATTTCGGCAGGGCCATCATCCGCCCCAGGCGCGACGGCTGCCTGCACAGCCGGTACAGCCACTCCAGCCCGCGCCGCTGCATCCACTCCGGCGCCCGCCTGGCTGCGCCGGCCAGGATGTCGAAGGACCCGCCCACGCCGATGGACACGGGGACCTGCAGCCGGTCGATGTTTTCGCGGATGAACATCTCCTGCCTGGGCGCTCCCATGCCTACCAGGAGGATGTCCGGTTTTGCCCTGTTGATATTCGACACGACCTCGTCCTTTTCCTCCTGGGAAAAGTATCCGTGGCGGTAGCCGCACACCCTCGTTTTGGGGTGGCTGCCCAGGACGTTCAGGACGGCCTTTTCCACCACTTCCCTGGACGCGCCCAGAAAATAAAGGCCCCAGTCGTTCTCCTCGGCGAGTTCAATGATGCGGCACACCAGGTCAATGCCGGTCACCCGACCGGGGAAAGGGGTCCGCAGAAGGCGCCCCGCCAGGACAACGCCCGCCCCGTCCGCCGTGACCAGGTCAGCCCCCTCCAGCACCGTGCGAAAATCCTTGTCTATGTAAGCACGGTAAATGATCTCGGCGTTGGCCGTGACGACCTGCCGGGGCTTGCCCTGCCTCACCATGACGCGTATCCATTCCAGCACCTCTTCCATGGACATCCGGGCCACCCGGACTCCCAGGATGGAAACGGTCTCGATCTTCATAGACGTTTGACTCCTTAATTATATTATCCCGGCCTGCCGCGGGGCAAACGCTAAGGGACCGGCTGCGCAGCAGAATGCGCGACCGGAAGGGCCGTTTTTGGAGATTTTAATAATTAATTTTGTGCTTGTGCCGTTTTTTGGCCGTAGATTTTCTCCAGCAACCCGGTCAGGGCCTTTTGGTCGGCAATCCAGTAGCTGGCGCCGTAGCTCGTGTCGTCGGCCCGGCCGGGGACAATGGACGCTTCAAGCCTGATGCTCTTCACGTCGCGGAACCTGTTGGCCAGGGAGACCATTTTCGGCAGCGGCATGTCCGTCTCCACGTGCTTGTTCAGTTCCTCCAGCAGGTCCGGTATTTTCCAGATGGTCGAGAAGGTCAGGGCCTGGTCGGCCAGGGCCCGGAAAAATTTTTGCTGCCGCTCGATGCGGCCGATATCGCCCTGCCCGTCACCGCGCCAGCGCACGTAAGAAAGGGCGTCGTGCCCGTTCAGCTTCTGCAGGCCGGCCTTGAGGTCGATCCCCTCCTCCGGCAGGTACATCCTCTCTTCCACGTTGAGGGTGATCCCGCCCAGAAGGTCGATGATGCTGCTGAACCCCGCAAAATTGGTCTCTACGTAATAATGGACCGGCAGTCTCAGGAAGTTCTCCACGGTTTTGACGGTCAGCTCGGCCCCTCCCACGGCGTGGGCGTAGTTGATCTTGCGGGTGACACCCTTGCCCGGGATATCGACCCTGGTGTCGCGGGGTATGGACAGCAGGTAGACAGTTTTGTCCCTGACGTTTATGGAGGCCAGGATGATGGTGTCCGCCCGGGCCGGCTCGTTCTCCCGCTGGTCGATGCCCAACAGCAGTACGTTCAGGACGTCCTGCGAGCTGTACAAGGGCTGCTCTTCGCCCTCCTTGGACCTGGGAACAATGGGGTCGTTAAGCAGCCTGGCGCACAGGAAACCCAGCCCGGCGCACAGCAGGAAAAACAGTGCCACCAGAAGAAGGCCGGCCGGGGTTAATCCCGTCCTTTTCTTGCGGGCCAATCGCGGCAGGTTGATTTCTTGTTCGGGTTCCATTGGTCACCTCCGCCGGTTGGTTGCAGCGGCCGGAAGCCGGGAGAGCGGCCGGCGCGAACCTGCAAATCATTTTTGGGCGACCCGGGTGGCGCCCAGAGATGTGGCCAGGAGTTTCTTCATGGCGGGCAGGTCCGGCTCCCAGTACCAGAGCCCGTCGATTTTCTTGTTTCCGCCGGGCAGGACGCAGGCGGAGATGCCTTTTTCCAGCACGGCGGGAGCGATGCGGGCCAGGGCCCCCAGTTCCTTGACCGTCAGGTCGGTTTTGACGTCTTCCTGGAAGATGTGAATCAATTGCGGCAGCCTGGCCAGATTCTGGGCCTTCAGGGCCTTTTCCGCCAGCAGGGAGATCACCTGCTGCTGCCTCTTGATCCGGCCGATGTCCCCTTCGCTGGTCCCCCGGAACCGCGTGTAGGCGAGGACCTGTTCGCCGTTCAGGTGCTGCCAGCCGGGCTGCAGGTCAATGCCCTCCAGAGGCACGTACATCCGCACCGGCACATCCACATCGATGCCGCCCAGCTCGTCCACCAGCCTGATCAGGCTCTTGAAATCCGCAACCACGTAGCGGTCGATCTCCACACCCAAAAAGTCGGTGATGGTTTTTTTGGTCAGTTCCACGCCGCCGTATGCGTAAGCGGCATTGACCTTGTCCCAGGACCCCTTGATCTTGACCCTGGTGTCGCGCGGCACGGAAAGCAGTTGCGCTTCCTTTTTCTCGGCGTCCAGGGAGGCCAGGATGATCGTGTCGGCCCGGTCGTTGAGGCCCTGCCGCCCGTCAAGTCCCAGCACCAGGATGTTAAACCTGTCTAAGCCGCGGCCTGCGCCAATTTCGCCGCTCCGTCCCTTCTGCTCGGGCAGGGCCTGCGGGCCGGGCAGCCGGAAATACCGGTCGAAGGCCAGATAACCAAGACACAGCAAGGCCGTCAGGACGACAGCCGTTTTAAATATTGTCGATTTTCGCATGTTTTACCACCTTGTTTTTCAGCGAAATACCAGCGCGGTCTTGCTTTCCGGATCCCACTCCACCGACGCCCCCATCTGCTCGCTCATAAACCGGAGCGGCACCATGGTCCGCCCGCCGGAGATGAACGGTGCGGCGTCCAGGGCAACGCTTTTGCCGTTGACCAGGGCCGTCTTGTTGTCGATCTGCAGTTCGATCCGGGTTCCATCCAGGGAGCAAACCACCCTGCGGGTCTTTTCTTCCCAGGAAACCAGCGCTCCAAAGGCTTCCCCCACAAAGCGCAGCGGCACCATCGTCCGCCCACCGACGATAGCCGGCGCGGCGTCCAGGCTGACCGCCCGGCCGTCAACAGATGCGCTCAACTGGCCGACGGCAATCCTGATTTCCGTCATCAGCAGGCTCCGCAGTTCCTTTGCCTCGCGCTGCATCCGGGCGAAGGTTTCCTGCAGCGCTTTAATCCGCTCCTCCAACGGGGCGGTAGCCGTTATCAGCCAGTTGTCGAAATAGCGCTTCGTCATGAGCTGCTCCTGGGCCAAAAGGGGCATGGCCAACAGCAGCAAGGCCAGAAAAACGGCGATGGCTGGGCTTCTGTTCATGACCGCTCCTTATCTCGCGTAGTCCGGTTGCCATAATAAATAAACGAATTTTTATGGCGGTGACAGGAACTATTCTACACGCAAAAGTTTGATCCTGCAAGCCTGTCCCCGGCAATTACCTTTTCTTGGCGAATGCGCTGCCTGCTAACGTTAAAATTGTAAGTAATATCCGGTGCAAATGGTAAAATTTATAATTCAGCGATAAATTGTTTTCATTACAAAAAAATGTCTTAACATTTTCTCATTTTTCTACTATAATATAGAAAAGGCACCTATCTTCCGGGAAAATTTGCAGAACACAGCCAGAAACGGGGTGGATTCGTTGACAGAAAACCAGCTTAATCTGTTGTTGTCCGAGCGCGAGCGTTTGTTGGAAGCCTGGCGCACGGCAGAAGGGGCCGACAAGATGGCGATTTTGACTCGAATTGAAGATATCGACGAGCAGCTAAATAGCGCAGGCAGCGGGCCGGCAACCCGCCAGATGCTGCCGCGCCGCTTTTACCGCCGGTAAGCTGTGGCCCAATCGTTCCTGGCGGGAGCGGGCCAAGAAAAGAGAGCAAGCGCTATGCTGCTCTCTTTTTATTTGTTTCTCAATTGTCTGCTTTTTTACTTAAATTGCTTGAATTGCTTTCGTTACCTGCGCCTCATCCACGGCCTTGGCTTGCGCTCACTCGGCCTTCCGCCCGCTCCCGCCGGCCTGCCCTTTCAGCTGCCGGTACAGCATGTCGGCCAGGCCCAGGTTGTCGCGCGATCCCGCGATCAGGGCGCTGTACGACTCGTCCAGCATGTCCTGGTACATCTTTAAGGCCGAACTCCCCGGCAGCAGGCCGCCCTGCGGGATGGCCGCCCGCATCTGCCGCAGCATATGGTGGATGAAGACGGCTTCTATACCCCGGCAGGCCTCTTTAAGTTTTTGGTCGTCCTGTTCTTCCTGGGCTTGCCTGATCAATCGCTGAAAGTCGCCGCTTTCCTTTTCCCACACGGCCGTTTCCCGGCTGGCGGCGGCCGGCGGTGTTGCGGAAACAGGGTCAATCGCCATTTGTTGCCGCCTCCCCGTCAGCGCTTCAGGTTGTTGGTCAGGCCCATGATGTCGTCTGAAGTCTGGATCGATTTGGAATTGATCTCGTATGCCCGCTGGGCGATGATCATTTTGACCAGCTCTTCCACGATCTTGACGTTCGACGATTCCAGGAAACCGGACAGCACAGATCCCCGGCCCGCTTCGGCGGGAGCGCCAAGGGCCGGCTCGCCGCACACCTCGTTGGCCACGTAGGTGGTGCCGCCCACCGACTCCAGCGCCGCCGGGTTGGGGAAAGTGGCCAGTTCGATCACCGGCGCGGCCGTACTGCCGGCCCCCACCTTTTCGGTAATTACCACCCCGTCCAGGCTGATGCTCACGGTGTTGGTGTCGGTGTCAGGCTTGATGTACTTCATCTGTTTCCCGTTGACCTGCAGGGAAGTCTCCGCGTTGGCATTGCCCTTGGAGGACAGCAGCGGGAAGCCGCTGGAATTTACCAGGTAGCCCCGGCTGTCGAGCCGGAAGGTACCGCTCCGCGTGTAGCCTACCCTGCCGCCGGGAAGCTCCACCATGAAGAACCCCCTGCCGTCGATGCACAGGTCCAGCGGGTTTTCCGTCTCCTGGGGGTTGCCCTGCGAAAAGTCGTTGAGTGTGCAGGCGGCTCTCACGCCGCACCCCACTTCCAGGCCGTTCGGGTTGAAAAAGCCCTTTTCCGAGGCGACCGCCGGCCTGATGGTCTGGTACAGCAGCGACTGGAAATCCAGCCGGCTCTTTTTGTAACCGATAGTATTGACGTTGGCCAGGTTGTTGGCGATGACGTCGATGTTCAGCTGCTGCGCCTGCATTCCAGAACTGGCGATAAACAGCGCGCGCATCATGTGTTGCTTGCCTCCCTCCGGTGATTGTCATTTGGCGGTTGGGAAATGTTTGTCGTTTGCAGTCTTGACGGTTCCCTCTGTCGTTCGGAAACCGGGAGGCCTCTGCCATGCAGTCCGGCCTCTCATACGCGGGCTATCTCGTTGACCGCTTTTTCCAGCGCCGCGTCATGGGTCTGGATCACTTTCATGTTAGTCTCGTAAGCCCTCATGACCTCAATCATGTTGATCATTTCGGCGATCGGGTCGGCGTTGCTGCCCTCCAAAAAACCCTGCAGGACTTCGGCTTCAACCTCTTGAGGGTCTTCTCCGCGGAACAGCGAGGACCCTTCTTTGACCATCCCGCTGGCGGACACGATGCGCAGCCGGTCGATCAGTTTCCCGTCGCACAGCACATCGCCCTGCCCGCTGACCGCAAACTGCCCCCCTGTGATTACGATCTCCCCGTTTTGGCCCATCACCGGGTAACCATCGGTAGTCGTCAGGACGCCCTCCGGGGTCAGGTTGAACTCGCCGCACCGGGTGTACCGCTCGCCGGCCGGCGTGTTCACCACGAAGTAACCCTCCCCCTTGATCGCCAGCTGGCACTGGTCCCCCGTCTGCTCGTATTTGCCCGGCCCGTAATCGGTAACCGCTTCGTCCAGCCGTACGCCTAAGGATATTTTTCCCACGTATGGGGGCTTGTCCCTATCGGCAACCGGGTCATTTAGCCGGTAAACCAGCATGTCCGGGAAGGAACGGGCGATGATTTGATCCTTTTTGTAGCCAGCAGTAACGATATTGGCCAGGTTGTTGGCCGAAACTTCCTGCCGGGCCTGCAACACGGCCATGCCCATGGCGCTGGCATACAAGCCCTTCAGCACATTGACACCCCCTTTCTTCAGCCGGCCGCCCGGGCCGGCATAAACATTAAACCCCATCACCCACTCATATACCCTATATTCCGGCAAGCAGGGCCAAATTCCTGCCGCCCCGCAAAAATCAGCCTCAGTTCAAACCCGCCCTGGCCTGGCGCTTGAACGACCGCGCGCTCTCCAGCGTGTCCAGGTGCTCCAGCGCTTTGGCCGTGCCCAGGGCCACGCATTGGATGGGGTTGTCCGGGATATGCACGGGAAGCTGCGTCTCATGGGAAATGAACCGGTCGATGCCGTGCATGAGGGCTCCCCCGCCCGTAAGTACGACGCCCTTGTCCATGATGTCGGCGGACAGTTCCGGAGGCGTTCTTTCCAGGACCTCCTTGCATGTGCCCAGGATCGCTTCCAGCGGTTCCCGGATGGCTTCATGGATCTCCATCGCTGAGACGGTGACGTTTTTCGGCAGGCCGCTGACAAGGTCCCGGCCCCGGATCTCCGTTGTTTTCTTCTCCATTTCCTGCGGGAAGGCCGAACCTATCTCCATCTTTATTTCTTCGGCAGTCCGCTCCCCGATCATCAGGTTGTGGTAACGGCGCATGTAGCGGACAATGGCCTCGTCGAACTTGTCGCCGCCAATGCGGATCGACTTGCTGGTAACGATGCCCCCAAGGGACAGGACGGCAACGTCAGTAGTCCCGCCGCCGATGTCTATGACCATGGACCCGCTGGGCTCGCTGATGTCAAGCCCGGCCCCCAAGGCGGCGGCCAGCGGTTCTTCGATCAGAAAGGCCGCCTTGGCCCCTGCGGAAACGGCCGCCTGTTTGACAGCCCTCTCCTCCACGCTGGTCACCCCGGAGGGGACGCCGACCATGACCCGCGGCCTGAAGAACAGCCTCCTGTGCAGGGCCTTGCCGATAAAGTAGCGCAGCATCCTTTCGGTAACGTCGTAGTCGGCTATTACGCCTTCTTTCATGGGGCGGATGGCCACAATATTGCCGGGGGTCCTCCCCAGCATGCGTCTCGCTTCCTCACCGACAGCAATGATCTCCCCGCTGGACTTGTCAAGCGCCACGACCGACGGCTCGTTGATCACGATGCCCCGGCCTTTGACGTACACCAGCACGCTGGCGGTGCCCAGATCAATTCCTATATCCTCGCCAAAATTAAAGAAGAACATGAGGCCACCAATCCCCCTACCGCAAATGGAATTCCCCGTTCAATGAGGTTTCTGTGGCTCATATCTTCTACATTAATCGAGTTTTTTCCTTTGTGTATTTTAAAATTTTAGGTTAATTTTCTTGCGCTTCCTTATATTTTCTTTTGGTCGCCTCGCCCCCGCGCAGGTGGCGTTCCGCCTTGTTCTGCTCCAGGACGTACTTGACCTGCGCCGCCAGTTGCTTGTTGATGGCCGGCAGCCGTTCGGTCATGTCCTTGTGGATGGTGCTTTTGCTCACGCCGAAAACGGTAGCCGTTTGCCTGACGGTGGCGGTGGTGTCCAGCATGTAATGGCAAACTTCCAGCACGCGTTTTCTGATATATTCTTGCATTTATCGTTCCCCTCCGCTCCCTTATATTTCTCTAAATGTATATGAGAGGAAACGAAAAAAATGCACAGTTGTTGGCATCATTGAGGCGGCAGGTAGTCCAGCGGGTTGACGGGCCGGCCGTCTTTCAGCAGGGAGAAGTGGAGATGGGGCCCTTCCATCGTTTCGTTCAGCCCCGGCTGTCCTACCAGCCCCACGGCCTGTCCGGCCTTAACGCTCTCGCCGGCCTTCAGGAAAGGCTCCTGGAGATGGGCATAAACGGTCCACCAGCCTGAGCCGTGGTCAAGAACCACTTTCACCGCTTCGCCCCGGGTGGTCACCACCTCCACGGCCTTGCCAGGCAAAACGGCCACCGCTTCGCTGCCCATTCCGGCGCGGATGTCAAGGCCGTCGTGGTAGCGGTAATCGCTGAAGGTCTGGGAATACGAAATCCCGACGAGCCGGAAGACCTCGCCCCGGATAGGCCAGACCATCTTGCGCAGGTCGATGTTCAACGAGGCCGCGGCGGCCGTGTCCGCCGGGGCAGCAGCAGCCGCGGGGGACACGGCCCCAGCAGGGCTCCTGCCCCGCGGAGTCGCCTCAGCCTCACTTTTCACCGGCGCGACGGCCGGCGGCGCGGCCGGCTGTGAAGTCCCGGCAGAAACGGCCGCGGTGTCGAGCTCAAAAGCCGGCGCCGCGGCTGAAGGTGCCTGGAGGGCCTTCTGTTCCTGGTTCCGGCTGTGGATCACGGGAACGGCCAGGGAAAAAACGACCAGGATAACCGCCAAATAAACGCCCAACCGTTTCAGGCTTTTCGCCTGTTCTTTCAGGGTGCGGGCAACCTTTTTCGTGTCCATATACTGAAACCACCTCATGGATAGCTTAACCATTTTGCCGGGCTGTTAACCCGGTGGACAGCGCATCCATGAGCCGACCCGGAAATAACTTGCGCCCGAACGGCGTCAATCAGCGCAGCGAGGCCAGCCTGACTCCCCGGTAGTAATAGGTGAGGATTTCGCTGTAGGTTTTGCCTTCTCGGGCCAACGCTCCCGCCCCGTACTGGCACATGCCCACCCCGTGGCCGCTGCCGCGGGTCGAAAACCTGATCAGGTCCCCCTCCAACCGCCATTCCAGGGGTGCGGAGGGCAGCCCCAGCCTGCTGCGGATCTCGGCGGCGCTGACCGTCTTTCCTCCCAGGATCAAAGTCTTGATGCGGCCGGAGGCAGCCTTCTCCTTTACGGCAATCCCGCCGCCGGCGGCGAACCTGCCGACGGGGAGCACCTTCAGCTCCGTCCCCAGCAGGCGGTTGAGCTCGCTGGTTTTGAAGACATAAACCGCTTCCTTGTCGCCTTCCGGGTGGTTGCCGCAGGGAACCCTCCGCAAATACGGCACCTGGTACTTCCAGACATCCTCGGAGTTTTCGGTGCCCAAACCGCCGCAGGAGGCGTGGTACGCCGGATCGATCACTTCGCTCCCGTAAACGAGCACCTTACCCTTCGTTTCTGTAACGGCACGGAGAATTTTTTGCCTGTAGGCCGGAAAATTCCAGGTTCCCCAGCGACGTTTCATTTCTTCGACGCTGATCCAGGCTTGGTTGACCTGCGGGTCGGAACTAAGGTCCGCCTGGACGTTGATGATTTTCACCCTGGGGTCAGGCACCAGGAGACGTTTCACCGCGTAGGTCCTGGCGGCCACCGCCTGGGCCTTTAAAGCTTCCAGGCCAAAGGAAGCCGGCATCTCGGCGGCTACCACCCCGGCCACGTATTCTTCCAAGCCAAGGGCCACGACGCTGTTTGTTCCGGGCAACAGCAGGCCGATCTTCAGCGTATCGCCTTCCACCTCCAGCCGCTCGCCTCCCCCAAACAACAAAAACACCAGGCAGGGCAGGACGACCAACAACAAAAAAACGGCTGCCAGCCAGGCGGGCAACAGTCTTGTTTTTCTTCGCATCGGCCGAAGGGCCACCCCTTATCGCCCCTCTTTTTCAACCTTTTACCGCCATGTATATGCGCCTGTTGGACAAATTATTTCATTATCGGTATCGGTTCCGCCGGCTGAACAAGCGCAGATAAAGGCCCGCCCCCACCGCCATGGCAACAAAGACATAAAACCGCACTTCCCCGGCCATGCAAATCAGGAGCAACAGGTAGGTCAGCACGGTCACCAACAGCCAGAACAAGGCGTCGCCCAGATTTGTCGCCCGTCTTTTCAGCCTGAGCGCCCGCCTGAGAGCACGATAGGCGTCAAAAACAGCGCCGGCCGCAAAACCCATCGCCACCAACAAAAAGAAGGCCCGCAACTGTTCGGTCACCGGCTGCATGTTGCCACCGCCCAGGCGGGGATCACCTGAAGAGGCGTTCCATGATCCCTTTGCCTTTTTGTTTCAGCCGGGCTTTGCCGGTTTCCGCGTACTGGATGCCGGCCACCTCGCCTTCCAGTACTATTTTGCCTTCGTCCAGGTTCAGCTGGACGATGTGCATGCCTTCCCCCTTGACCACCAAGGTCCCCAATCTGCTTTCCACAACCACCTGGCGGTCGTCGAAGCTTTCAACTTCCAGGATGCCGCTGGCCTCGAACACTTGCCGGTCCGTCAGCGACAGCCGGCACTGCGGTTCCGTCCTGTTTTCCATGCGCTGTCCCCCCCTCGCGCCGCTCTTGCCTGGGTCGATGTTCATCCCAGGAGTTACAGGAGTTATTGGTATATAGTTATGCGCCGGGGGTTTAAATATGACGGGGCCAAAGTCAAATGCGATCGGATTCCAGTTTTTGTTTGCACTCCAGGCACAGCAGCGCATAGGGGACTGCTTCCAGCCGTTCAGGGTCAATCTCGCGGCCGCAGGAACGGCAAATGCCATATGTGCCGCTGTCAATCGCCCTGAGCGCATCTTCCACCATCGACAGCCGGTTGTCGGCGTCAATCATCAGCCCCAGGTCAAGCTCCCGCTCGAAGGTGGCGTTGCTCACATCGCCGGGGTGGTTGTCGTACAGCGACAGCTCCTGGGCCGACTCCCGCAAAGGGACGCGCAGCCCGTCCCTGATGGCGCCGGCGCTGTTGCGTTCCGCGCGGTGCAGGCCTTCCAGCTTTTGTTTAAAGTATGCCAGGCGTTCTTCATTCATGCCGCGCTATTTCCATTCCTTCACGATCTCGATGTCCTTGAAGAAATAGGAGACGATCTGCTCGGCCGTCTTGCCCTGGCTGGCCAATGCCCGGGCGCCCCACTGGCTCATGCCCACGCCGTGGCCGAATCCCCGGCCGCTGACGACGAGTTTGCCGCCCTCCACCTTGAGCGCGGTTAGCAGGGTAGAGCGCATCTTTTCGCTCCCCAGCGCCAGGCGCAGGGCAGGCCCGCTGACGGACGCCCCGTTAATCTCCAACGCCGTGACGCGCCCGGATGGGCCTGTTTGGGAAACCGCCACGCGGGTAACGGGGCCGGGGTCGCTGCCCGTCGCTTTTTTAACCGCCTCCCTTACGTCCGCCAGGGAAAACTCCGCCCGCCAGGACTTGTTCTCCGGCACGGTGATGGCCGACCCGGGGTCTTTGACGCTGTGGACGTAGGGGCTGGGCTCTTTATTGTAGGCCAGCCCTTCTTCGGCCGAAGCCGCCGTGAGGCCGCCGCCGTCGGAAAAGAACCACGCCTTGATGTATCGTCCCCTGTATTTGGCCGTTTCGCCTCTCGTCCTGTCCACGGCCTTGATCACGTTGTCGTTTATCCTCCCTTGGTCGTAGGCCTGGAATTCCTCCACGCTGGTCGAGGCGTCGGTGCCACGTTCAGGCACCCCGCCTGTGCTCTCCATCCTTTCCAGGGTAAAGGTCCGCGCCAGGATGGCCTGGGCAGCCAGGGCCTCCACCGGCCAGGTCGGGTCCATCTCCGCGGCCACCACTCCTTTGATGTACTCTTCCATTTTGAGCCGCTTCTTTTCGCCGGTCTCGGCCACGTACAGGGAAATGGCCGGTTCCTGTTTGAGCCCTCCCTGTTCGGTGCCGGGCCTCCTCAACGCGCGGCAGCCCGTATAGAGCAGGGAAACGCAAAGCAACAGGATAAGTGCCAGGCGCACTCTTTTCATCTTCTCACACCTTCCGCCGTCGGTATTTGGATCATATGTTATTCTGGCTGTGGCGCAGGTTTATATGCACCGACGGCGCTGGCAAATTATTCAATCACCCGGTACAGGCTGCCCGCTTCGGCGGCCGGCACGGTTTCCCTGGTGTCCAGGACCTCCACCCGGACCCGGCGGGTCCCGTAGCCTATTTCCAGGATGTCCCCGACCTTAATTTCGGTTGAGGGCTTGGCCTCCCGGCCGTTGACCGTCACCTTGCCCGCGGCGGCGATGTCTTTGGCCACGGTCCTCCGCTTGATAAGCCTGGCCACTTTCAGGTATTTGTCGAGACGCATCGCGCCCGCTCCCCCCCCCCCTCA
>Ga0067045_1027823_pt1 | contig 57879 bp, 59 predicted proteins | sample TerdegcTABiofilm_FD_59184 | JGI IMG/M metagenome (GOLD analysis project Ga0067045, IMG submission 59184) | Combined Assembly of (Gp0054472, Gp0054536) Wastewater bioreactor microbial communities from Singapore -Terephthalate degrading...
ACGATGGCATACGCTATAATGAACACTGATGTTGAATGTAGGTCACTACTGCACGTCCCCTCACGGGACAATCTACTATACTGACTATCTCCATAAAAGGTTTCTGATTTAATTCTGGAATTTAAAAATATAAAAATAAATGAATAATAGCCCATTTTTTGGGAAAAGTTCAAATATTACACCGTTTTTATCTTTTCCTTTTTAAGGTATTAACACAAAAATAAAAATAAGTATTATCTTATATTCCATTAATTTAATAATCGTCTGAAAACTATGTGCGCTCTGTGAAAAAAAAGTTTAGATCTTGAGGTATAACTTGCCGTACACGATTTGACCCTTTCTCTTGGGGTGCCTCTCGCCGGTATCACCGTGGTACAGGGCAAAGAGGGCTTTCTCCCCGTCGACCTCGACTTCCTCGTCCTGCACGTACTTGAAGCCCGGCATCATCACGTCGATGGTTCCATAGACGAAGATCTCACCGCCGACCATCTGGCCGCCCACCTTGCTCGGGGCATTGCCCTTGATGATGATCCTGCCGCCCTCCATGTGGGTGCCCACGTGCACGTCGGAATTTCCATGGACGATGATGGTCCCGCCGTTCATGAAGTACCCGATGTCACTCCCTGCATTGCCCTTGACGCGGATGAGGCCGCCCTGCATGCCCCGCCAGTCACCGCGGTATGCAGCACCAAGGTAATCCCCGGCATTACCCTCGATGAGGAACTCGCCGCCCTTCATGCCGATGCCTGCAAAGGAATCGACGTTTCCCTTGACGACGAGTTTTCCGCCCTGCATCCAGGCGCCGGTGTACATGTCCGGGCTCTGCTCGACGAGCACCTCGCCTGCCGACATCTTCATGCCGATGTACTTGACACGGCTCACGTCGCCCTTCACGACGATACGGGTTTCTGCGGCGGTTGCCCCTCCTTCCCCGGCGATCTCGAAGTACTTGCCCAGGGTCGTCTGTTCACGTCCCTCGTAGGCATGGAGTGCCGCGATCTCGGATGCCTTCTTCCCGGCAAACTTGTCCGGGGAGATGTTGTCAGCCTCGAGGTAGAGTTTGGGCTGGTTCTTCATTGTGATTGTTACAGTCTCCATCCATCCACCTCAGTGCGTCGCATCGACCTCGATCACGTGGGGGTTCGGGACAAAGTGCGAGGACACATCGTAGTTTGCCTGCGTCACGCTGTAGTACCGCAGGAACTTGTCCCTGATGTCCCGCATGACCTGCGGGTTGTCGTTGACCTTTGCCTTGACCCAGAGCGTCCTCTTGTTCCCGTTGCTCACGATCTCGCCGTTGATGACGACCGGAACACCGGTCTTCATGACGTAGGCAGCAGCCGAGAATGCCTTCTCGATGTCTTCCGGCTTGTGCGGTTTCTCCGGGTTGAAATCATAGACGACGATATCTGCGTCCATGCCGGGCGCAAGACCGCCGTACTGGCGGGAGAGACCGAGCGCCTTGGCCGGGCCTGCACGGGTCATCTGGGCGATCTCGTAGAGGGAGAGTTCGCGGTCGATCCCTGCGATGTGCGTAGCCTCGACCATCTTCGCGCTGTGCTTGAAGGACTCGATCTGCTTCTTGCGTGCCTCGGCACTCATCAGCCACTTGATGATACGCGGGTACCGCGTGAACGGCCCTGCGTTCGGGTGGTCCGTCGTGATGAAGCAGCGCATGGGGTCCTTTGCCATGAGTGCCAGCTCGAGCCCTATTGCCCACTGGATCTCGCAGACCTTGATGTCCGGGCTGTAGATGTAGGGCACGATTCCTGCCGCTGTCTCGAGTTCAACGTCAACGTTTGCCCACTTGAGGTGGTTCAACTCGGTCAGGTGGTGCTCGAACGGCCCGTCGGCGGTCATCGTCGTGGTCTCGTCCAGCGTCACGCAGCCGGTGTCAACAGTGATGTTCTTCTGCTTGTTGACGTAGTCCATCACCTCCTTGGACTTGGACTCGAAGTTCGCCCAGCTGTCCCCACCATAGGAGTGGAACTGGAGGTGCGTGGAATGCAGGACCTGCTCACGCCCGAACTTGTTCTTTGCCTTGAACCCCTCGGCAAGTTTCAGGGTATCGAGGGTCACTGTGTAGTTGCCCGGGTTCCCGAGGCTGTTCTGGTGAATGTGCACCGAGTGCGGCAGACCAAGGGCCTCGTTTGCCTCGATCAGGCCAGTCACTATCTCCCGCGGGGTGATGTCGAAGTACGGGACGGGGTCATCGATGGTGAGGCAGTTGAGGCCCCAGCCCCAGGCTTCCGTCCCGCCGGGATTCACGACCTTCACGGCGTATCCCTTCGAGGCCTCGAGGAGCCAGGAGATATAGGCGCAGGTGTTCTCGATCTCTTTGTTCTTCAGGTACTCGAGAACGAACCAGTTGTTCCCAAAGACCGGGTATGCCCCTTCGTCGATGATAGGCGTATCCTTGATTTCCTCGTGGACATGCCGTGCGTAGAGGGGGGGCATCGCAGCTTCCATGGCCGTCGTATACCCCATGCGGGCATACTCGTATCCCGTCTTGAAAGTGGTCGGAATCGAGAATCCACCGGCCATGCGGCTGCTGGCACTCTTGGGCCTGTAGGTGAAGAGCTTGTCTTCGGGCCTGTAGTTCCTGCCCTCGTTGACCTTCGGTCCCGCGATATGGGCATGAATCTCAACCGCACCAGCCATCACGGTCTTGCCACTTGCATCAATCGTCTTTGCTTTGGAGGAGACTTCCGTTGATTTGACGATCTTGCCGTCTTTGACTGCAATGTCAGCCTTGTCCCCCTTGATCCCCTGGGTGGGGTCAAAGACAAAGCCGTTCTTGATGATGTACTCTGCCATCTATTTTCCTCCCATCAGCTGGTCGAGCCGGGCGTTCACGCGGGTGAGGAACTCCACGTCGGTGAGAACTCCCTCGGGCGGGTCAACGACTTTCCGGGCCTCTATCGGGACATTGTCCATGCGATAGCAGTTGCCGCCGACCTCGACCCCCACGAACGCCACAGGGACATGGAGCTTGGATATCTCTGACGTCGGGGTGATATGGGGGTCAACGCAGACAGAGGGGAGCTCGGCTATCTTCTTCACCGAGCTGATCGGGAAATGGGCTCCCGGATCACTCCCGAGGACGAAGACGGCGTCGACCTCGCCCCTGCGGAGGAGATCGTTGGAACTGGTCTCTCCCGGGTTGTACCGGGCGAAGCCGCGGGACAGATCAACGGAGAACGGGTACCCGAACTGCCATCCAAGGACCTGTCCCGACCCTGTGACGTTGTAGTGGCCCCGCATTGCCATGATGCTGAACTTCGTGAACTCGTTGAGGTCCTTCGTGAGCATGATGGCATTGTCGATGTTGTGGTTCTTGGAGAGCGACTGGGTGACTCCCATGCCGAAGAAGATGATCCCGAAGCGCCCGCTCTTCATCACCTCGGCACCCTCGATGATCTTCTCCCGCGGGATGCCTGCGACCGTCTCGGGGAGCGGCTCGTTCCGGAGTGCCACGCGGAAAGCAGAGAGGAGCTCGTAGTCACGGCCCTGCTCGACCTGGTAGTGGTAATCGGCAAGCTTGGCCGTGTCCGTGACCCGTGGGTCGACAACGATCACTTTCCGGTTCATATGCCCCTTGTTGGTGAAGAACCCGCGGGGGAACACGGAGTAACGGGACTGGTGCCGGGGGTGGGCATGGCAGGGGTTGCAGCCCCAGAATATGATACGGTCTGCCCGGTTCTTTATCTCACCGAGCGTGCAGCTGGGGATTCCAACGTCCTGGACCGCTATAAGGGTTGTGCCATGGCAGACGGTGGCGGTGTTGTCAACGATCGCCCCGACTTTCTCGGCAATCTCGTGCCCGACGCTCTGTGCTTCGCAGCTCGTGGAGCTCCAGCCGTACATGAGGGGCTTCCTGGCATTGAACAGCATCTGAGCAGTGTACTCCACGGCCTCGTCGTACGAGACTTCCTTGTAAGTGCCGTCTGGCTGCTGCATCCGGGGCCTCTTGACCCTTTCGGGTGCCTGGGCATGCATGAACTTCTCGGCCCCGATGGCACAGGCATTGTAAATATCTTCTATCTTCTTTCCATCATCTGAGACAATAACCTCGAGGTCATCGCACAGGGTTCCGCAGAACGGACAGATAACGTCAGTCACAGACTTGGACATCAGGCCTCACCCCTGCATTTCTTCTGGACGAGCTGGATGGAACTGAGAACCGGCTCGTTTATTGCAGGTTCTACTTCAATCGGGACGCCCTTAAAGGTAGGCATCCCGGTAGAGTAGGTCTTCGGGTTGACGACCGAGTTTGCCCAGGGACCCATGGGGATGTAGGCAAGGCCCGGGTGGGGCCCCTGGGTGGCCTCCACGGCCTTGACAACCACGCTGCCCCACTCGCTCGTGACCCGGACGTTCGTCCCTTTCCAGATGCCCAGTTTCTTCAGGTCCGATGGGTCCATCTCGATGATCCCGCAGGCTTTGGTGTAGGCGTCTTTCTCCTTGCCGCCTTCCATGGCCACACCCTGGTGGATGGTGCGGCCCGTAATCAGGTTCAGTTTCAGTTTGGCCAAGGTAGATCCCCCGGGAATCAGCGCCCGATCTCTTTCAGCGGGCTGGGGCCAAGGTTCGTGATGGTATCGACAACGTCCTTTACCACCACGGCCCACTTGGCTCCCTCGGATGCAGAGACAAATGTCATGCGCAGCCGCTTGTCTTCGAGCCCGATGTTCCGGAGCAGGCTCTTTAATATGAACATCCTCTTTGCCGCCTTGTAGTTCCCTTCAAGGTAGTGGCAGTCACCGAAGTGGCAGCCGGAGACGAGAACGCCGTCGGCCCCGTCCACGAATGCCTTCATGATGAAGAGAGGGTCGATCCTGCCGGTGCACATGACCCGGATAATGCGGATGTCGGGAGGGTACTGGGTACGGGCACTGCCCGCAAGATCCGCCCCCGCGTACGAACACCAGTTGCAGATGATGCCGAGGATCTTCGGTTTCCACTCCTGCTCGGCCATCACTGTTCACCTCCGAGGAGGAACGCATCTATCTGGGCCACGATCTGGGGCGTCGCAAAGTGCTGCATCCAGATGGCGCCGCCGGGGCAGAACCCTCCGCAGGTACCGCAACCCTTGCACTTGGCCTCGGTGACCTGCATGACCTTCCTGCCTTCCTTCTCGACGAGGGAGAGTGCCTGGTATGGGCAGAGGTTCACGCACATCCCGCAGCCAGCACACTTCTCCTCGATGCACTGGGCAAAGTACGGCTCGAGCTCAACCTCGCCCATGTGGATCGGGATACTTGCCGCGGACGCGGCACCTTCGGCAGAAGCGACGGTGTCCGGGATATCCTTTGGCCCCTGGCACACGCCGGCGAGGAAGACACCGGCCGTCGTCGTCCCGCAGGGGTTCAGCTTCGGGTGTGCCTCGAGCAGCCAGCCATCGAGAGAGCAGGAAACACCAAAGAGCTTGCGCGTCCTGTCAGTATCCGCCGAGGGCTGCACTGCTGCCGCGAGAACGACCATGTCGACCTCGAGTTTCATGGGGCGGTCAAGGAGCGTGTCGTCTGCCATGACGTACAGGTTCTTGGTAACCGGATCCTCGAGGACGTTGGAGACACGGCCGCGGATGAACTTGGCGCCCTCGTCCTGGATGCGGTAGTAGAACTCCTCGTACATCTTCCCGAAGGACCGTATGTCCATGTAGAAGATGTAGGGCTGGCAGCCAGGTATCTTCTCGATGATCTGGTGGGCATGCTTGAGGGAGTACATGCAGCAGAACCGCGAACAGTAGGGCTTGCCCACTCCCGTATTGTCACGGGACCCTGCACAGAGCAGGAAAGCAACCTTCTTTGGGGTCTTGCCGTCGCTTGGCCGGACCAGGTGTCCTCCGGTGGGACCCGACGCACAGATGAGCCGCTCGAATTCGAGGCTCGTAACAACGTTTTCGTACTTCTTGTATCCCCATTCTTCCTTCTTCTCGATGGGGAAGATGTCGTACCCGAGTGCAAGGATGGCTGTACCGACCTTGACCTTGACGAGTTCGTCCTTCATCTCGAGATCGATTGCTTTCTTCTCACCGCATGCCTCGACGCACAGGCCGCATTTCACGCAGCTGTCGAAGTCCACGGTATAGATGAGGGGCACGACCTGGGGGTGGTAGATATAGATGGCTTTCCGGGGTTTCATCCCCATCTCGAAGGGGTTCGGCTTGATAACAGGGCAGACTGTGTCACAGTCGCCGCACCCGTTGCAGCCACCGCCCACGATTCCCCGTGCCTCGGCCTCTGCCGGTGTCAGGACACCGCGTGCCTTCTTCCGGATGGTCACGTCGAAGTTCCCGATGTATCCCTCGACCTCCTCGATCTCGGAGTATGTCATCAGCTCGATGTTCGGGTTCCTGCCGACGTCCACCATCTTGGGCGTCAGAATGCACTGGGAACAGTCGAGCGTCGGGAATGTCTTGTCCAGCTGGGACATGCGGCCGCCGATTGTCGGGGACTTCTCGACGAGGTAGGTCTTGATACCGGCATTGGCTAGATCAAGTGCTGCCTGCATTCCGGCAACTCCCGCACCAACGACGAGGGCAGCCTTCGTCACGGGCACGCTCTTGGGGACGAGGTCCTGGAGGAGTGCGGCCTTGGCGACAGCAATCCGGATGGCATCCTTTGCCTTTGCGGTTGCACCCTCGCGGTCATGCATGTGAACCCAGGAGCCCTGCTCGCGGATGTTTGCCATCTCGAACCGGAACGGGTTGAGTCCACCCGTCTTCGTGGCAGTCCTGAACGTGGGCTCGTGGAGACGGGGGGAGCATGCGGCAACCACGATACCGGTGAGCTTGTGTTCCTTGATGTCTTGCTCGATTTTCTTCTGTCCCGGAGTGGAACACATGTACTGGTAGTTGTCCACGTGTGCCACGTTCGGGAGAGTCTTTGCATATTCCTGGACGGCAAGGATGTCCACGGACCCGGCAATATTTGTCCCGCAGTGACAGATGTAGACACCTATCCGTGCCCCTTTTCCGAGATCTTTATCGGGGGATGTGGCAGCGGGTGCGGGTGCGTGTGTGGCCTTCGATACAGCCTTCTTGGTGTCCTTCTTTGCAGCAGGCTCTTTCCTGGTTTTCTTTTCAGCCATTTTCCACCTCCCTTCAGAGCACCTTCTTCAAGAATGGCTCGCAGCTGATTGCATGCAGGTCGAGGGCAAGTTCCTGGGGTGTCATTCCCTGGGCGAGGCCCAGCAGTTCACAGTAGTGGAGCACCGGCAGGTTGTATTTGACCCCGAACTTCTCCTCCATCTCGATCTGCCCGCGATCGAACTGGAGCTGGCAGAACGGGCAGACCTCGGTAAGGGCATCGACACCGGCCTCCCTGAGGTTGATCATCTTCTCGTTGGTGATGTCGAGGGAGTGCACGAGGTCGTACCCGCGGACGCCACCCCCGGCTCCGCAGCAGAGCATCTTGTTTCTGTATTCGACCGGTTCTGCGCCGAGGGCCGCGACCATCTCCTCGAGCCAGGTGGGGTGTTCGGTCGTTCCAAAGTGCCTTTCTTTGCGGGGTTTCATCAGGTGACACCCGTAGTGGACGGCAATCCGCGTCCCGGTGAGAGGAACCTTCACGCTGTCGCGGATCTTGTCAACACCAACGATATTAGGGTCATAGAAGAGCTCGGCGAGGTGCCATACATCGATGGTCCCCTTGAACTCCATGTCGATACCCTTGAGGACCTCGTTGACACCGTCACGGAGTTCTTTGTTGTGCTTGAGCTTATGGTTGACCTCCCAGATGGACTTGTAGCACCCGTTGCAGATCAGGGCAATGTCCTTTTTCATCTGCTCGGCGAGCACGAGGTTCCGGGCAGCCATGGCATACCAGACATTCAGGTCGATAGACCCGAATGCTCCGGGAGCAGGGCAGCAGCTGGCCCCCTCGAGATCGAGGAGCTTGATTCCGAGTCTCTCGGCGGTCTTGTAGGATGCGGCCTCCGCGCCGGGGTACCGGTTGGGAGCAATGCAGCCAAGGAAAAATGCATATTCACGCATGGGCTCTCATCCCTCCCTCTCTTTGACAATCCGGTCGGCATTCTTCTTCAGTTCAAAGTAATCAAGGATGTACTGGATTCCCTTGATGTACTGTGCAAAACGGTGCGTTGTCGGGGGTTCAGGGTGAAGTCCCAGTTTCTTCCGGGCAGCACGGTTCACGTCGTTATTGGGAACACCGTGGCCTGTCGTATAGATGGCCTGCACGGTCTTGAGGAAGTTCACCGGTATGATGTCCCTCTTGAATGCAAGGTTCCGCATGGCCATGATGACGTCCGTCGGGGCGATGTCCCGCGGGCAGCGGTCGGTGCAGCTGTAGCAGGTTGTGCAGAGCCAGAGGTCCGGGTCGGTGAGTGCTTCCTCTTCCAGCCCGAGGAGTGCACGCCGGACGAACTTCCGGATGCGGTACGAGCTGCGTGGTGCAGAGGGGCAGGACGCCGTGCATGTCCCGCACTGGTAACACATGTGCGGGATGGTCATCGAGATCTTCTCGACTGTCTTCGTGAACTGGGGGTTTGTATCCTCCTCGTAGAGGCGGGTATCCCTCAATTTCTTCTCGAGTGGTTCGGGGTATCCTTTTGTTCTGGCCATGTATGGTACCTCACGCCTTCTCCATCATCTTGAGCTGGACACTTCCGGGGGTCTCCTCTTTCACTTTCGAGGTCCGCGGGGTGCAGAGCTTCTCCTTGATCTTCTTGAAGAGGTCGGTCTCCTTGCCCTTTATCCGGATACCTGTCCGGTGCAGCCTGATGATGTCCTCGCCGGGACAGGCGTTCACGCAGGCACCGCACAGGATGCAATAGTCCTTGTTTACGGCAATGGTTGGCTCGACCTTGCCCTTCATCTCGCTGGCCTTGACAGGTGTGGGCAGGTAGATTGCGTTTGCAGGGCAGACCTCGACGCACGTGGAACAGCCGCCGGGGCACTTCTCCGGGAAGAACTCGATATCACCCTCGAAGAGCTTCTCGACGGTAATGGCCTCGGTCGGGCAGTTGCGGGAACACCAGGTGCAGGTGCAGCACATCTTCTGGTCGATGTCCACCTGGCCGGGGAGCTTCTTACCCTCGATGACCTCGCGTTCGACGGTGATGCATTCCTCCGGGCAGAGCTCGACACAAACCTTGCATGCATCGCAGCGGGTCTCGTCCCAGACGACTTCGCCCTCGACCTTTCCGGTCTCGGCAGTGAAGGGCTTGTGCTTGACGGTGATTGCCGGGCACACGGCGCCGCAAATGCCACAGAGCGTGCATTTCTCATCGTCAACCTTGAAGGTGGTCTTGCTCTTGAGGGCCTCCTGGCGCTCCTTTCCATCCTCCTTTGCACCCTCGTAGACGGGAACGTCGCGGATGATTGCCTCGCGGGGGCACACCTCGTCACAGATTGTGCACCTGACGCATTTTTCATCGTCGATGTCTGCAACCATGTCATACTGCGGGAACCCGTCCTTTTCGACGATGGGAAGGCGCTCCTCGCCATCGATCTTGAGGGTCAGGGCGTTGAACGGGCACATGACAACGCATACGCCACAGTAGGAGCACTTGACCTCATCGATGTCGACGGGGGATGCATACCCGACAGCTCCCCTCCGGGTGGCACCCACGAGCCCGAGTGCGATTGCTTCTTCAGGGCAGGCTTCGACGCAGATTCCACACCCGGTGCATACCTCGGAGTTGAGCACCAGGTTGTTGACCTGCTGGAGGAGCCGCTGTTCGCAGATGACGTTCATGCCATCCCGGATCTTCTTGAATTTTGGAAACAGTGTCATTTGGTATCCTCACGAATCTCCTGTAGTCACACGTTCATACCTTGGCCTCACTGGGCACTGCTCCACGGCCTGCCAGCCGTATCACATCGTGCGGGCAGGCTTCAACGCACACGCCACAGCCGGCACACAGTTCCTGCTTGAAATCAAGAACCATTGCCTTGCCATGCCTCACCTTGTAGATCTTTTCATTGGTCGCCGGATCCACGGTGAAGAGTTCGAGTGCATCAACAGGGCATGCCACCACACAGTTGTTACAGCCGGTACACCGGTCCATGTTCACGTGCAATGCAAATGCCATTCTTTTTCACGCACCAGCTTTCAATCGATTGAAAAATCGACTAAAAAAACAATGGTTAACGTATATAGATAAACCTGTCTGATTTTTCCGAAAGGACGTGCAAGCAGCGAGTATTTAATGTAAAAATGTAAAAGTTAACAAAAACAATATGTTAATATAATGTGTATAAAAAAACCCGGAAAATTGCTGCGTTTTTTCCATTCCCGTCTGACAAGAAAATCAAATAAAAATCCTTATTTAGACAATTACCATTGGTAAAGAAACTTTAATTCCGATCATGAATCCGGGGCATCTTCCCGTGATCCTCAAACAGCTAATGGGAGACCACGGCTGATGCCGGTGGGGGACAAGTATTTCGAAAATTTCTTCTGCAATCATCATGGTACCCCTTCACGAAAGGAGAATACTTGCATGCAATTGAACGGAGTAACCATTGACAACACGTATGCAGAGGCATTTCCGACATGGATTGCCCGCGTCATCATCACCGCAGCAACCCTCGAATGGGCAAGGAAGGCTGCCACCGAGGCAACAGGATTTGCGACATCGGCGATCGGATGCCCCTGTGAGGCAGGAATCGAGTGCGAACTCTCCCCTGACGAGACGCCGGACGGGCGCCCCGGTGTCGCCATTCTCATCTGCGCAGGGAAAAAGAAGTTAAAGGAGCAGGTCGTGGAACGCCTTGCAGAATGCGTCCTGACATCACCTACCACGGCCGTCTTCAACGGTCTCCTGAATACAGAGGAAAAGATACCTGTCAAACTCCACTTCTTCGGTGATGGATACGAGTACCAGAAGGAGGTCGGTGGCAGGAAATGCTGGGTCATACCCATCATGGAAGGGGAGTACGTGGGTGAAGAAGAGTTTGGCATCGTGAAGGGCGTTGCCGGTGGTAACTTCTTTGTGATGGGCGAGAACCAGATGGCAGCCCTCATGGGTGCACAGGCAGCCTCGGATGCCATTGCCCGGGTCCGCGGGGTTATAACGAGTTTCCCGGGCGGAATCGTCGCAAGCGGCTCGAAGGTGGGCTCAAACAAGTACAAGTTCATGCCTGCGAGCACCAACGAGAAGTACTGTCCCACGATAAGGGACAAGGTTCCGGACAGTAAGATCCCTGCCGGAGTCAATGCGGTCTACGAGATCGTCATCGATGGCCTTGACGAGAAGGTGGTTGCGGAAGCTATGGCCAAGGGTATAAAGGCCGCAGTCAGGGTACCCGGCGTGAAGTTCATCAGTGCAGGGAACTTTGGCGGAAACCTCGGTCCCTACAAGATTGAACTCCATAAAATCCTCTGATCTTTTTCTTTCTTCGCTATCCCGTATCCGAGGAGCCGTGTCCCGTCCATCATGCAGGGGGTATCTTCTCCCGGAAAAACCGGGTCCTCATTCTTAAAGCCCATTTCCGTGGCGGGATGAGGGATAATCCCCAGGTCCCGCCTTTATGGGAAAGGATCGAACCATATAAATACCTCATTGCCGGATATTTTGTTCACGAAATTTTCGGTGACAAAATGACGGGGACCATCTCTCCTTTTCGGATCGTGGAGGTGCTGCGTTGACGGGAAGGGACGTCCCCCTCCTCGAGGACCCCTACATCATCCGGTACCCCGAGATCGTGGCTGTAACGGACAAGGAGGGCAGACAGGTCGAACTCGTGGAATTCTTTGAGTGCACGGGAGGTGCCATGTGGGTCCAGGAACACTATGCCAAGAGTCCCCTTGTCCGGTCCGTGCGCACCGTGGGATCGAGTACGCGATACATCCTTGAACCGGGGACTGTCGACCTGGACCTTGTCGGTTCCCGTTTTCCTGCCGGGATATCAGGAGTATCAGTTGAGGGAGACGAGATTGCAATATCGTACGTGGGTCTTGGCGGCGGGGGTGTCGGGGCTTCAGGCTGTCGTTCCCTTGCAGGGGGAGTCATCAGGTCACGCGCTGACCCCTCAGGCGGGGGTAAAAAAGCAGGGGCTACGGTCTGGCTGCCCCGCAGGGAACGTGTCCTCATCGGTGTTGACGATACGGATACACCGCAGGAGGGGGCCACGTGGACTCTCTGCCACAACATCGCCCGTGCAGTCCAGGACGAGGACTCACGATACCTCTCCCACACGATCGTGCAGCTCTTTCCGGTCCCCTACAGGACAAAAAACTGCGTTGCAGTTGTCTGCGAGTTTGCATCGCGTAACCCCGACCGCCTGGTATCCGCCTTCCAAAGGCTGCTTGCCACCCATACGCTCTCTTCGGAGACGGGCATGGCCGTTTTCCGGGGTTTTGACCCGGGCCCGCTCCTCGGGGAGTTTGGCTGGGCCGTCAAGCGGGGAGAGGTCAGCCGCGAGAGGCTCGATGCCCTCGGAAGGGATGGCCTCGAGTTCATCATGAGGGGCAGGGGTCTCATCGGCGCTGCAGCATCCATCCCCTTCTATACCCGCTACAAGGAGGCGCTGAGACTGTGCGATGGAAAGAATTGAAGGCAGATCTCCTCTCCGTCGGAACGGCACGTCTTGCAGGCGAACCTGCCGGGAAATACGTTTCCCGCTCGGCAGCAGGCCCCGGAGCAGGCGGCCCGGGATCTGTCTTCTTCTCCCTGGAAGGAAAGAGGGTCCGGCTCTCGCTTGATTCGGAAAGTCCGGTCCTGATCACCCACACCGGCGAAGGGAGAGCCGTACTCGAGTACAGGGGCCGGGAGGTCAGGGGGAGGCTCGAGGAGGTTGCTCTCCATTGCCCGCGCCAGGCGTACCTGACGGTAAGCAGCGGGTGCATCTTCTCGTGCCGTTACTGCGGCGTGCCCGGGAATCCCATGGAGAGGAAGTCCGTGAGAGAAATCGTGGAATTGGTCAGGCAGGTTGCAGACCGCGTTGATGCCATCTCCCTCACAAGTGGAGTTATCGGGTCAGTTGAGGAGGAAGAGCGGTATGTCCTTGAGGTAGTCAGGCAGCTTCGGCAGCAGTTTTCGCTTCCCATCGGCGTATCGATCTACCCCACGGAAAGGACACCGGAGCGCCTCCATTCACTTGGTGTCACGGAGGTAAAATTCAACGTGGAAACGGCAACAGACAACCTCTTTGAGGAGATGTGCCCGGAGCTCTCACGGGATGCCATCTGGGACGCCCTCTCGCGATCCGTCCCTCTCTTCGGGAAAAACCACGTCTTTTCCAACATCATTATCGGGCTTGGAGAAACAGATGGGGAGGCTGTATCATGCATCAGGAGACTGGCCGGCATGGGTGTCATCCCTGTCGTCCGGCCACTCACTCCCGCAGCGGCATGCAGGAATCTCCCCCGACCCTCACAAGAACGGCTCCTTGCCCTCTTCAGGGTGCATTCGGACACACTCCGGGACGCCGGCCTCGACCCGCGGGAGGCTGTCTCGATGTGTGCGGCCTGCACAGGATGCGATCTCGTACCCGGGAGGGACGATTCATGAAAGGAGAAGAAGCACTTGCCCGCGCAATTCTCACTGCAACGGACAGGAGGTACACCGTTCCCGGGTATCCCATTACCGGGCTTGCCACCCGGTGCAACGCGGAAATGGTCGTCAACGAGAAGACCGGCCTGGAATATGCACTTGGTGACTCCCTGTCAGGGAAACGCGCAGCACTGATTGTCAAGAACGTCGGTGTCAACGCATGCGTTGACCCGCTCGTACAGGCGACTGCACAGGGTCTCATCGGAGGTGTCCTCCTGGTCGCGGGCGACGACCCGGCAGCGGCGGGTTCCCAGACGTCCCAGGATACCCGTATCATCGGTGAACTGGCAGAGATCCCCGTGCTCGAACCGGGCCCGGAGAGCTGCTTCAGTGCAGTCGAAGCCGCTCTTGAAGCTTCAGAGGAGTTCTCACGGGTTGCCATGCTGCGGTTCACTCCGGCGCTCCTTGAAGCAGAGACGACGGGCGACCCGGTTCCCCGCCGGGATAAGAAGGGCAGCCTTTCGGACAGGAGTTATACCATGCACGGAAGAGTGACTGCATCGCGCCGCCTCTTTGCCCGGATGCAGGAATGGGCGCTCCATTCACCACTCAACACATGGCAGGGGGGTGCGGCCGGAATAGGGCCACGCCCCGGTGAAACGCGGGTCGTGACGGTATTCCCGCCTCCAAGTATTCTCGGTCAGTACACCGAGATCAGGGAGGAGGGTCTTCCTTTTGCAGGGGATCATTGCCGCCACCGGTTTTTACCCGACCCTGCGGAAGAAGAACCCGAGACTCTCGAAAGCAGGGGTTACTACCGGACATTCTGCCGGGACTGTCCCTTTTGGCCGGTAATCGCTCTCATGAAGGAAGAGGGGTTGAGACCCGTGTGCGATGCGGGATGCGTCGTCATGGCTATGAACCCGCCATACCGTGTCGGCGTGGCAAGTTACGGTATGGGGTCTTCGATCGCGGTGGCAGCACGGAGCACGGGATTCGCACTCACGGGAGACTACGCACTTCTCCACAGCGGCATCAATGCCCTCATCGATGTATACGAAAAGAGGATCCCCCTCCTCTGCGTCGTGCTGGACAACCGCTGTGCTGCAATGACGGGAAAGCAGGCTTCGATACCCATCGACCCGTACCTGGAATGGGCACGACCACACTATACCGATGCATCGGAGATCGGGAGGCTCCGCGAACTCTTCCGGACTGCGCAGCGGCCGGGAGTCATTGTGATCAGGGGGGAATGCCCGGAGGGGCAGGACCATGAAATCGTGGCATATAGAAATCTGTGATGTGACTCTTCGCGACGGTGAACAGACCCCGGGGGTCTCTTTTACCTGCGAGGAGAAGGTCAGGATCGCCGAGGTCCTCGACCAGATTGGCGTGGAGGTGATCGAGGCAGGGTTCCCGGCCACCTCGAGTTACGAGAAGAGGTGCGTAAGCAGCGTAGCGGCGCTGGATCTCGATGCACGTATCTGCTGCCTGGCCCGGGCGCGGAAGGGAGACGTCGATGCGGCCATCGACGCAGGTGTTGATATGGTGAGCATCTTCATCCCCACGTCAGAGCTCCACGTCCGCCACAAGTTCCACGCCCCGCGGGAAAAAGTCCTCGCCGATGCCCTCGAGATGGTGGACTATACACGCGACCACGGTCTCCAGGTCCGGTTCGCCGCAGAGGACGCCTCGAGGACTGATCTGCCCTTCCTGCTCGAGGTCTACAGGCAGGGAGAGGAACATGGTGCAGACCTCCTCTCGTTTGCCGATACCGTGGGAGCCCTTTCTCCCTTGGAAATGTACAGGATGATGAGAAAGATAGTCAGGGCAGTGAAAAAGCCACTCTGTGCCCACTGCCACAACGACATGGGAATGGCCACGGCAAACACGATTGCAGCCGCCCAGGCAGGCGCATTTCAGCTCCACACAACGGTCAACGGCATCGGCGAACGGGCAGGGAATGCTGCCCTCGAGGAAGTCCTTGTCGCCCTGTACATGAAGGGAAATATCAGGCGCTACGACCTCTCGCACCTCACGACACTCTCGGCCATGGTCGCCCAGTACTCGGGGATTCCGGTCGACAAGCTCAAACCTGTCGTGGGCGAGCATGCATTCCGCCATGAAAGCGGCATCCATATCGCCGCGATTCTGGAGGACCCGTCCACGTACGAGTATTTCCCGCCGGGACTCGTGGGCGCGACCCGGAAGTTCACGCTCGGAAAGCATACCGGGAAGAAAGCACTCGAGCACGAGGTTGCACGGCTCGGGTACTCTCTCCCGGAAAAGGATCTCTGCCGCGTCCTCGAGCTCGTCAAGGACAGGGGGGAAAAGAAGGTCGAGCTCACGGACGAGACCCTGATCGACCTGATCAAGATGGTCATGGGGGGTCCACCGCTGTGACCACGCTCTCGGAACGTATCCTCGGGGCACCGGCAGGAAGTTACGTGGACTGCAGGGTCGACAGGTGTTACGTCCACGACGGCACGGGTGTCCTCACCCTCGAGGCTTATCAAGCCATGCAGGCAGAAAGAATCGCCCGAAGGGACCGGACATACGTTCTCTTTGACCACATCGTCCCTGCGAATAACTCGGTGACAGCAGGACTCCAGGCGGAACTGCGCAGGTTTGCCCGGGACCGGGGACTTCCCTTCACGGACGTAGGCGAGGGAATCTGCCACCAGGTCATGGGAGAAGGGATTGTACTGCCTGGCGAGATCGTTGTGGGTGCAGACTCGCATACATGCACGCTCGGTGCGTTCGGGGCATTTGCGACAGGAGTTGGTGCAACCGACATGGCTGCCATATGGGCAGACGGTGGCACGTGGTTCCGCGTTCCGGAGACAATCGCGATCTTTCTCTCCGGCTCGCTGAAGGAGCCGGCAGAGGCCAAAGACCTTGCCCTCACATATGTCAGCCGCCTTTCCATGGACGGGGCCACGTACAAGGCCCTCGAGTTCGTGGGGGACGGTGTGCAGTCACTCTCCATGGAGTCCCGCATGACACTCTCGAATCTTGCGGTGGAGACAGGGGCAAAGGCCGGCCTTTTCTACGCCGACGGGACGACGTGTGCATACCTTGGGGACTATGGGCATTCCGTCAGCCCGCAGGTTCCCGATGAAAGTTCATACCCGCAGAGACTGGAGATCGACATCTCGGACATCGTCCCGGTCGTGGCAGTACCGCCCCGGGTCGATACAGTCCGGCCCGTCGGGGATCTGGCGGGTCTCCCGCTCGACCAGGTCTTTGTCGGGACGTGCACGAATGGCAGGTATGGTGATCTGGAGCGGTTTGCCCGGATTGTCCGGGGAAAAAAGGTCAGGGTCCGCACCCTTGTTGCACCTGCCTCCCGGCGCGTCCTTGCCCGTGCATCTGCGACGGGGGTCCTTTCCTGGCTGATCGAGGCAGGGTGCACCATCCTGCCGCCTGGCTGCGGGCCGTGTCTTGGTGCCCACCAGGGCGTCCTCGGCGAGGGAGAGGTATGCCTCTCGACGGCAAACCGGAACTTCCGGAACCGCATGGGTGTCGGTGGGGAGATCTACCTTGCCTCACCTGCAACCGCTGCTGCAAGCGCACTCGCAGGAGCCCTTGCAGTCCCGGAGGTGCCGCGGTGAAGGTAGAGGGACCTGCTGTCTGCCTTGGGGCTGACATCGACACCGACATCATCATCGCAGGGCGGTACCTGCGTACGAAGGACCGTTCGGTATGGGCGACACACGTCTTCGAGGACATGGATCCGGCCCTGGCTCCCCGCCTTCGCGGGGCTGTCATCGTTGCGGGGAAAAATTTTGGTTGTGGCTCATCGCGAGAGCAGGCGGCAATAGCACTCCGGGAAGCGGGAGTCCGGTGCGTGATTGCACCCTCATTTGCGAGGATATTCTTCCGAAATGCCATCAATACCGGGCTTCCGGTGATGGAGTGTGAATGTCCCTGCATGGAGGGGAAAAAAGTCGTTGCAGATCCCGTTTCCGGGAGAATAGAAATAGGGGACCGGGTATTCTTCGCACGCCCCCTTTCCCCGCGGATGCTCGGGATTCTCTCCGCAGGTGGCCTGGTGGAATACTGGAGGAAGAAAAGGTGATCTTCCCGCGGGAGTGCAAGGTTGTCGGTCATGCGGGAGACAGTCCCTGCGGTGAGAAGGTGTACTTCCTCACGAAATTCCTCCTCCGGGAGACAAACGGGGGTATGGAACTCCTTGAGGTCACGACAGATCCCCTCGCGACCGGCATGATGCGACCCGTGCTGGAGACACGCGTCCTTGCGGTTCCGGAGGAGGTGATGGTGTATCCCCGGCGCGTCCAAATCCATAACAGGGCACGCCTCGTTGAGCTTGCACTCGAAAGCGGCAAGAGATGCACCGTTTTTACCGGGCACGACGAGCACATGACATTCGTCCTTGACCCCGATCCGGCGGCGTTCCTGAAAATCCATGTATACGATATCGTCCCGCCGCGCCCGAGCCTCTCTTCGACCATCCGCGAACTCGAGGAGGCGGGGATGTTCGGAGAACTCGATATTGCCTTCATCCACACCCTCCGGGATATTTCGCAGGTCGATGCTGACGTTTTCCCCTGCCGGGCAGCAGGTTTTTCGCGGACACTTGACGCGGACCCCGTCTCCCGGCACGAGAAAGTCGCCGGTTGCCTGACCGGGTCGCAACTCGTACGGGAGTGTTATGGCGAAGGTATCGAGATCATCGATATATGTCCCCTGCGGATGGTCAGGGAGGAACTTTTCATCACTCGTTGCTGCAGGAAGGAGAGGGAAGGATTACGGATGGTTAATGGAAAGAATGGGATCGTTGTCCACTGGGGTGCCGGGCCTGCGGAGATATACAGGGCGGTTATAAGCCTTGTGCGGGGGAAAGGGGAAGGATGAGAATTGCAGTCGTTGAAGGAGACGGGATCGGCCATGAGGTCATCCCGGTTGCAAAACGGGCTCTCGAGGTCCTTCGCCCGGATTTCGAGTTTTACTCCGTGGACGTGGGGTTCGGGAAGTGGCAGCGCTGCGGCGAGGCAATAACGTCACAGGACATGGAAGACCTCTCCTCTGCAGATGCAATCCTTTTTGGTGCGATCACCACGCCTCCTGACCCGGGATACCGCAGCGTCATCGTTCAGATCAGGAAGACTCTCGACCTCTATGCAAACCTCAGACCTGTCTTTGGGAAAGGTTTTGATATCATCATCGTCAGGGAGAACACCGAGGGACTCTACTCCGGCGTGGAGAAGATCGAAGAGGACTCGGCGTGCACGGTCCGCTGCATCACGCGGAGGGGGAGCGAGCGGATCGCACGATGTGCGTGCCGTCTCGTAAAAAAACGCAGGGAGCTCACCATCGGCCACAAGGCAAATGTTCTCAAGGCAGATGCCTTCTTCAGGGACATCTGCATCGCAGAGGCCCGGAAGGCCGGTGTGCCGTTCCGTGAGTGCTACATCGATGCACTCTGCCTCGACGTCCTCCAGCACCCCGAGAGGTACGACGTCATCCTGACCGAGAACATGTTCGGTGACATCATCTCCGATGTTGCTGCCTTCCTCGTGGGCGGTCTCGGTGTATTGCCAAGCGGTAACATCGGCGACCAGCACGCGCTATTCGAGCCCGTTCACGGGAGCGCCCCCGACATTGCCGGAAAAAATGTAGCAAATCCCATTGCGGCACTCCGGAGTGCCGGCATGCTCCTCTCTTACAGTGCCCGCGACCCTGTATCCGCGCAGCGGATCGAGGAAGCAATCGGGCGGGTCCTTGCGCAGGGAATTCGGACGCGGGACCTTGGCGGGAATGCAACAACAACAAAGTTTGGGGATCACGTCATCCGGGAACTGGAGTCCATGAACCGGGCATGATATGTTCCTCCCCTTGTTTTCTTCAAACAGGGGCGTATGGGTATTTTATATATACTGCGTTCAATAATTGCAAGTGATGCATATGGGGAGAATCCTCCTCGTCGATGACTCGGAGATGGCGCGGTTCCTTCTGGCCCGGTTCCTTACCGGAGGAGGGCACGAGATCGTCGGGGAAGCGGCAAACGGAATCGAAGCAATCGAGAAGGTCAGGGAGACTGCCCCCGATCTCGTCATCCTTGATCTCATCATGCCCCAGATGAAAGGTATCCAGACCCTCGAGGAGATCAAGAAGGTGAGCCCGAAGACGAGCGTCGTCATCTGCACGGGTGACCACCAGGAGTATACCGTCAGGGAGGCTGTCAGGAAAGGGGCATCCGGATTCATTATCAAGCCCTTTGACAAGGACATCGTCCTCGATGAGATAAATACCGTTCTTGCCGGGAAACAGCCCTGATCCCCCGAAGTGGTCCTTCCCTGCAAGTAACCTCCAGAGAGGCTAACCTTTTTTCCCATCCTTGCGATCCCTCTCCTCCTTCAGACGAGAGGGTTTTTCCGTTCGGGCCCTGATATTTTTTTAAAAGTCTGGTTCCAGCCAGGAGATAAGGCAGGTGTTGTAAGGTGGTCAGGGTCGGTGTTCACATATCGATAGCAGGATCGATTGCACAGTCGGTGGGACGGGCACAGGCAATCTCCTGTGACACTTTCCAGATATTCTCGAGGAACCCGAGAGGCTGGAAGTATAAGGAGATTCCTGTGGAAGAAGCAGAAGCATTCCGATCAGCCCTTGCCATGTCAGGGATCAAACCTGTCTTTGACCACATGCCCTACCTGCCGAACCTTGCAAGCCCGAAGGAGGATATTTACGAAAAGTCCTGTGCAGCCCTCTCTGCCGAGCTTCAACGATGCGGACAGCTCTCCATTCCCTTCCTTGTCACACACCTCGGCCATCACCTCGGGGAGGGGGCTGATCCCGGGAGAGGAAGGGTTGTTGAAGCGATAAACAGCGCCCTTTCCGGTACACCTCCCGGGGTCATGCTCCTCCTCGAGAACACGGCAGGGGAAAAAAACAGCATTGGAAGCACTTTTGAGGACATCAGGGCAGTTCTCGATGGCATTGAGTATCCTTCGCATGTGGGAGTCTGTTTCGATACCTGCCATGCATTTGGGGCAGGATACGAGCTTCGGTCGCCGGAAGGGATCGAGGAGACTCTTGCCACGCTGGACGAGGTCATCGGGCACCCCCTCGTCCGCCTCATTCATCTTAACGATTCCCGCGGAGAGAGAGGGTCGGGCCTCGACCGCCACGAGCACATCGGCCTTGGCTCGATCGGCGAGGAAGGCTTTTCTCTCATGCTCCATACTGACTTCTTCCGGAAACGACCTTTGATCTGCGAGACCCCGGTTGACGATCGCAGAGATGACCGCGGTAATATCGCAAAGGTCAGGGAACTTGCGGGATAAACAATCTGTGGCATTCATACTCGTCCCCCCCTGCGGTTCCCGGTTTTCGCCGCATGATATTAAGAATGCACCAAGCCCATTGGTACATGCGTGAAAGCCACTTTCGACGGTGAACATGTCCGCCTGGGAGCGGAGGGAAAGAGCCTCTACGAGCAGAGCGGATATGGCCGGCCGGAGAGGGACGGGCTCCGGCTCGCTCCCGAGGAAGCGCTCTACCTCCTCCATCGCGGCCGAATCGAGGTTCCCGGCCACACATTCGACAGCCTGCTCGCACTTTTTGCGGCCCGCCCGAACTTCATGCGTTCCTTCCTGGTTTATCGTGACATCCGCGAACGCGGGTATGCTGTCCAGACAGGGCCCCACGACTTCAGGGTTTTCCGCCGCGGCCAGAAGCCCGGCAGGGGACCCTCCCAGTACAGCATCTCAGTCGTTTCGGAAAGGGACCTCATCGTCTTTCAAAAGGTCATCGAAGAAGTCACCGCCTCCCGGAACATCCGGAAACAGCATGTACTTGCTGCAGTCGACGATGAGAACGAACTCACCTATTACGAGGTGAAGATACAGGTTCCGGAGGGTGGAATGGCAGGTGGAACGGTGCCGCACCTGGTAGGAGAACTTGTCGGAAGGAATGCAATCGTCCACACAGAAGGGTCACGATGCCCGGGTGGCTGGGGGATGCAGCTGGACTCGGACAGGCTCGTACTTTCTCCTCTTGAAATCCTATGCCTGCTGAGGTCAGGAAACCTTGTGCTCACGGGCGAAGGTGCAGGGATGGATCCGGATACCTTCGCCAGGACCGCCCGGGAATCCGATGTTGAGTTCCCTGAAAAAATGGAAGTCTACGAAGATCTCAGGAAGAAAGGACTCGTCCCAAGGACGGGATACAAGTTCGGGCACCACTTCAGGGTTTACACCGGGAGGAAGATCCATTCCGAGATGCTCGTCCAGGCACTTCCCGGCGGCGCCGCGCTTCCCATGAGCAGCATATCCAGGTCTGTCCGTCTGGCCCACAGTGTCAAAAAGAAGATGTTGTTTGCATGCATACATAACGGGGGAATCCGCTACGTGGAATTTGCCCGCATCAAGCTCTAGGGCAGGAAGATAATGGAAACACCGATAAACCCCTGGTCCTCCCAGCAGACAGATGATATCGAGAAACTCTTCTCTCTCTTTGGAATCGAACATATAAGCACCATCGAAGGAATACTCCCAAAGGTTCCGTCGTTTATCTCCCGCGGTGTGGTGGTCGGTCACCGGGACTACAGGGTCATTGCCGAGGCCATCAGGGACAAAAGGCCCTTCCATATCCTGACGGGGTTCATGCCATCGGGTCACCCTCACCTCGGTCACCTCATGGTCATGAAGGAAGTGGTATGGCACGTGCAGCAGGGCGGTTCGGGGTACATTACCATTGCCGACAGGGAAGCTCATGCTGTCAGGGACATTTCATGGCAACAATGCGAGCATTTTGGTAAGGAGTATCTCCAGTGCCTCTTTGCCCTGGGATACAGGGGACGTACCTATTTTCAGAGCAGGAACAACGCCCTCAAGGACCTTGCCTTTGAAGCTGCAACGAGGGTGAACTTCTCCGAACTCCAGGCAATATACGGGTTTTCGGACGAGACCTCCCTTGCACACGCGGAGAGCGTGATCACGCAGGTTGCCGACATCCTCTTCCCCCAGGTGGACAGTTATCCGGCGCCGACACTGGTCCCGGTGGGTATCGATCAGGATCCGCACATCCGCCTGACAAGGGGAATAGCCCACAAGCTCCGGATGTTCACAGTCGAGGAAAGGGATGGCTACATCAGCGTCAGGTCAAAGAATGCACCCGAAGAAGCCCTTGCCGAGGTGCACCGGAAGTTCCCGGGCTCCCGGAAATACCAGGGTCACGTTGACATTCCCCGCGCAGGCTGTGCAGAAGTGAGTGCCGAGGTCAGGAAGATAGAGATAGCCCATGGCGGCTACGGGTTCTATACGCCGTCTTCAACGTACCACAGGTTCATCCCCGGTCTCCAGGGCGGGAAGATGTCAAGCAGCATACCCGAGAGCACGATCACGTTCTCCGAGCCTGACGACGTGGTAAGGAAGAAAGTGATGGGAGCTTTTACGGGTGGGCGGGCTACACTCGCCGAGCAGAAAGAACTGGGGGGTGAACCCGAAAAGTGCCCGGTATTCCTCCTCAACCTCTTCCACATGGTGGATGACGACGCTGAACTGGCTGAAATTCACCGGCGCTGCCGGGGAGGCGAACTGATGTGCGGACAATGCAAGAAAGAAACAACTGAACGTGTGCTTGCCTTCATCCATGATTTCCGGGAAAAGATGGAAGCATCAGCACACATGGTGAAGGTGGAATGAGATGGATCTCTCCCCGAATGAAAAGAGACTCCTCGTGCTCCTCGAGAAGGTAAAAACAGCAGATCCTTCAGCACTTGCGGCAGAAATGGGTGTATCCCCCGAATCAGTCATCCAGTATGCTTACCTGCTTGCAGATCGCGGGCTCTGCAGGGTGGAAAAAGAAGTGAAAACGACATATTCCCTCACGGAAGAGGGACAGAGGTATGCAAGCGAAGGGCTTCCCGAACGGCAGCTCCTCGGAAGTTTTAACGAAAAGATACCTGTACAGGAACTCACCCGTCACCCCCTTGCCCGGATCGGAATCGGACAGATGAAGAGGAAGGGCTGGGTCGTTGTCCGCGGGGGTATGGTGGAAAAAACGGGGAAGGATGCTCCGGGAGAAGACGAACTGGCACTCCGGGATCTTTCGCGGGGTGGACCGGGCCTTGCAGAGCTGCGAAGGAGGAACCTCGTTACCGAGAACCTGGAAACCCGGTACAGGATCTCCGTGACGCCGGAAGGTCTCGACTGGGCACGTCGCGGCCTCGACATGTCAGAAGAGGCCGGAACACTGACCCGGGAGCAGATAGTCTCCGGTTCGTGGAAGGGTCTGAAGCTACGGAAGTACAGCCTGAAGGCTCCTCCCAGAAAAATATACCCGGGAAAGATTCACCCGTACCAGCGCGTGATCGAGGAGATGCGGCAAATCCTTCTGTGCATGGGATTCACAGAGATTTACGGGGGTATTGTCCAGTCCGCGTTCTGGAATTTCGATGCCCTCTTCCAGCCACAGGACCACCCCGCTCGCGAGATGCAGGACACGTTCTACCTGAAAGAGACGTTGCCCCTGCCGGAAGGATATGAACGCGTGAGGGATATGCACCTCTTTGGGGGAAACACATCATCGACGGGGTGGGGGGGCCGGTGGTCACGCGAGAAGGCCGAACAATGCGTTCTTCGCACCCATACAACGTGCCTTTCCATCCAGCACCTCGCGACACACCCGGAACCGCCGGTAAAAGCATTCTGCATCAACCGGGTGTACCGTCGTGAGGCAATCGATCCCACTCACCTGCCCGAGTTCGAGCAGCTCGAGGGTATCGTGATGGACAGGGATGTGACCTTCCGCCATCTTCTCGGGTTTTTGAAGGAGTTTTACCACCGGATGGGATTTCCCGGCGTCCGTTTCCGCCCGGGCTACTTCCCGTATACCGAACCGAGCGTTGAACCGGAAGTCTTTGTCCCGTCTCTTGGCTGGGTGGAAATGGGGGGTGCAGGTATCTTCCGCCAGGAGGTTACGGCCCCGTTTGGGATTACCCATCCCGTCCTCGCGTGGGGTCTTGGCGTGAGCCGCATCGCAATGCTCCGGCTGGGACTCTCTGACCTCCGGCTCCTCTACAAGATCGATATCGGGTGGGTCCGGGAGACCCCTTCCTGGCTGCACGGGCCGGATACAGGTGTGGGGGGTCAGAAATGCCGGTAATCAGGCTTTACTACCGGTACCTGGAGAAACTGGTCGGTACCGACAGGGAAACCATCCTTGCAAACCTCCCCATGATAGGTTCGGATATAGAACGGGTCGAAGAAGACCATGTGGACGTTGAGTTCTTCCCAAGCCGCCCTGACCTTTTCTCTGTCGAGGGTGTTGCCCGTGCAATGAGGGGATATCTCGGGATAGAGACAGGGCTTCCCCGCTACAGCGTCACGCCGTCCGGGATAGAATTCTCTGTCGACCCCGGTCTTGCGACGATCAGGCCATACCTCGGCTCTGCGGTCATCAGGAATGTCAAGCTCGACGAGGAATCCATCCTGTCCCTCATGGGGCTGCAGGAGGCACTTCACTGGGCAGTCGGAAGGGGCCGGAGCAAGGTTGCCATCGGCATCCATGACCTGGACGCGGTAACCCCTCCGTTCCGGTACATGGCCGCCGAAAAGTCACATGCATTCGTCCCGCTGGACTTTGACCGTGAGATGACACTCGACCAGATTCTGGACGAACACCCGAAAGGAAGGGCCTATGCCCACATCGTCAGTGATTTCCCCCGGTATCCCCTGATCGTCGATGCCAGGGACAGGGTGCTCTCCTTCCCGCCCATCATAAACGGGGAACTCACACGTGTGACGCAGGAGACAAGAAACCTCCTTCTCGATACAACCGGAACAGACGAGCGTGCTGTTGCAACCGCAGTCAATATTATTTGTACAGCCCTTGCCGATACCGGTGCAACGGTCCAGAGTGTCACAATCGGGGGGAGGGAGTGCCCCTCCCTCGCACCCTCGGAGAGGATCGTGAGTTCAGATGATGCATCAGCCCTGCTTGGTGTACCACTCGACTCCACGGCGCTCTCATCACTGCTGGAGAAGATGAGGTACGGCGCCGGACCAGCCGGGGTATCCCACGTCAGGGTCCTGATTCCCTGCTACAGGGCAGATATCATGCATGACTGGGACATCTTCGAGGACGCAGCAATTGCATACGGATACGGTACCTTCGATGCGGAAATGCCACGGACATTCACCGTCGGGGCACCCCATCCCGTGATGGCGATCTATGCCGTTGCAAGGGAGGTTATGTCCGGACTCGGGTACCAGGAAGTTCTCCCGTTCACCCTCACGAACGAGAGAGTTCTTGCAACGAAGATGCAGAGGCCGCTTAAGGACTCGGTCCTCCGGGTGATGCATCCCATCTCGGAGGAACAGACCGTTGTCCGGACCGATCTTCTCCCTCTCCTCCTGGAGATGTGCCAGCTCAACAGGCACCGGGAACTCCCCCAGCGGCTCTATGCCGTGGGTGACGTTGTCGGGGGAACGCATACCTATCCAAGGGCAGCCTGCGTCAGCACCCATGCAGCTGCTGACTTCTCGGAAGCATATGCCGTCGCGGATGCATTCTGCCGGGAACTTGACGTCGCGGTTTCGGTGGAGGAATCGGACGACCCGGCGTTTATTCCGGGGCGCCGGGGAAATCTCGTCAGCGGGGGAAAAACCGTGGGTGTCTTTGGAGAAATACACCCTGCCGTCCTGAACGCGTGGGAGCTCGAGCATCCCGTTGCGGCCGTTGAAATTGACCTTACAGCCGTACCGGGATACCCCGGGCAGCAAGGTACTCCTTGACCTGCCGGACGGTCATCTCCCCGTAATGGAAGACGCTGGCCGCAAGGCAGGCATCCGCCCTGCCCAGCGCGAACCCCTCGTAGAAGTGTTCAAGGGTTCCCACTCCTCCGCTCGCGATCACCGGGATGCCGACTGCGTCAGAGATCGCTGCAGTAATGGGGATATCGAACCCGTTTTTCGTTCCATCAGTCTCCATGCTGGTCAGAAGGATCTCACCGGCACCCCTTTCCTCTGCCTCGATGGCCCACCGGACAGCATCGATTCCTGTCGGGCGGCTCCCGCCATAGGTCACAACCTCGTACCAGCATTCCCTGCCATCCGGGAGCGCGACCATTGTTGCATCAGGGTTAGGCGTGAAATTACGCCGGACGTCTTCAGCAAGAACGATACACTGTGTCCCGAACTTATCGGCTCCCCTGTTGATGAGAGTGGGGTCGTTGACGGCGCTCGTGTTGATGCTCACCTTGTCTGCGCCGGCCCGGAGAATCTGTTGGATGTCGTCTACCGACCGGATACCTCCTCCGACGGTGAGGGGAAGGAAGAGCTGGTCTGCAGCGCGTGTGATGACGTCGAGGATCGTACCGCGGGCCTCGACGGATGCGGCGATGTCCAGGAAGACGACCTCGTCCGCTCCCTGTTCGTTGTAACGCTGGGCAAGTGCAACCGGGTCGCCGGCATCGCGGAGGCCCACGAAATGCGTTCCCTTAACCACTCTACCATCCTTGAGATCAAGGCAGGGGATAATCCGGCGGGTCAGAGTCATGAGAGATGATCCGATGGGATGGATTATCATGCTTGTGCACGGTGATTACGCCGGGTTTTAAGTCAGTTGCAGGTTGATCCCATAAGGGAATGCCGGGGACACAGAGGCTGTCCCGGGCCGGGATGTGTTGCCATGGAGACAGGGAAAAAGAAGATCGCGTGGGCACGGCAGTACATGCCGGTCCTCGCCTCGATCAGAGGAGAGTTCCAGCAAAATAAGCCGCTGAAGGGAATCCGCATTGGTATGGCACTCCACGTGGAGGCCAAGACAGCATGCCTCGTGGAAACACTCGCAGCAGGGGGAGCAGACGTGCATATCACGGGTTGTAACCCTCTCAGCACGCAGGATGACGTAGCGCGTGCCTTGGATGAGGTACCGGGTGTCCACTGCTATGCCCGGAGGGGAGTCACAGCCGGTGAATACTATGCTGCTATCGACAGGGTACTTGATTCGCACCCTCAGGTCGTCATCGACGATGGCATGGATCTTATCCACAGGCTCCATACCGTGCGAAGAGATCTCCTTCCCCACGTCGTGGGTGGCTGTGAGGAGACGACGACCGGCGTTCACAGGTTGCGGGCGATGGCCCGCGAAGGAAAACTCGCGTTTCCCGTGATAGCCGTCAATGACACTCCCATGAAACGCCACTTTGACAACGTCCATGGAACAGGTGAGAGTGCCATTGCCGGCATCATGCTCACGACGAACATGCTCGTGGCCGGAAAGGTCGTTGTCGTTGCCGGTTACGGGTTCTGTGGCCGTGGACTGGCACGCAAACTGCATGGCCTCGGGGCAAGGGTGATCGTGACCGAGGTCGACCCGAGGAGGGCTCTGGAGGCTTACATGGACGGGTTTTCCGTCATGCCCATGGAGGAGGCGGCAGGGGCCGGGGAGATATTCATCACGGCAACAGGGAACACGTCAGTCATTGCGGAACCTCACTTTGCGCGCATGAAGTCAGGTGTGGTCCTTGCAAACGCAGGGCACTTCAACGTGGAGATTGATATCGGGTGGCTCGAGAAGAACGCGACTGCAGTCACCCGGCGGGACGGTATCGATACCTATACGGTGGATGGAAAGGACATCCATGTCCTTGCGGAAGGGCGCCTCGTCAATCTCGCCGTTCCGAAAGGGATGGGGCATCCCATCGAGGTGATGGACCTGAGCTTCTCCCTGCAGGCACTCTGTGCACTCCACATTGCCCGGCAGGGCCGGACAATGAACCCCGGCGTCCACGAGGTTCCCCCCGAAATTGATGAAACAGTCGCAGAAAGGAAACTTGCTTCGCTTGGCCTCTCCATCGACAAGTTGACCGAGTTACAGAAGAGTTACCTCTCGGGCTGGGAATCCGGGACGTAGAGGTTTGAACCCCCTCCTCTCCCTTTCCCCGCATCAACCCGTCCCGCAAGGACAGTCCTGCAGCAATAGAGGTATTCCTGTGCATATCCTGCGTATTTTCCGAAGTATGCCCGCCCAAAGTCGCTGATCTTGTCGTAAGTCCGAAGATCCCTGCATTCCGGGTAGCAGCGGGTCATGATCCTCTCTATCCAGACATCAACAGGAAAGGATTCCCACTTTCCGAATGCAAAGAGGAGCACGCAGTCTGCAACCTTTTTTCCGACGCCTTTGAGTCTGAGAAGGTTCGCCCGTGCTTTGGGGAAGGAAAGTGCATCGATCCTCTCCTCCCATCCCGTGTCTGCCGCGAGAACCCGGGCAGTCTCCCTGAGATATCCAGCCCTGTACCCGAGGCTGCAGCCGCTGAGCATGCACGTTTCCGCTCCTGCAATAGCTGTTGGCGAGGGAAATGAGAATAATCCGGGATATTCCGGAGAAAGAGGAGCACCCAGGTTTTGGCACAGGAGATGCACTCTTTTCCTGATCCCGGGGATGTTCGAATATGTTGCGCAGATGAAGGAGGCAAGGCATTCCCAGGGGGGCTGCCGGATGATCCGCAGGCCGGAACAGCTGGAGACAGCGTAATGGATCACCGGATCCCGGTCAATGGATGAGAGTATCTCCGGGAGGTCGACATCGAGGGCGAAGTAATACCGGATAAACCCGGTGTCTGCACCGGAAAAGGAAAGCCGGTCTCCCTTCTGGACGATTCGAATCAGTTTTTGACCAACAATCCCCCTCCATGCCGTCTCCTCCCTCTCCCAGCCAAACACCTGCCCGCACGAGAGGGAGAGATCGAGGTCGAAGGGCTGGTCCTTTGCGAGAATAACGGATGGCATAGCGGGGCAAATCCCAGAATTCATACAGTCTGCTGGGATATCAGTATGCCGGAGGGGGAAGGGTGGGAAACCGCTGACACGACACATTTCATACCACAGGTTTTTTTTACAACGGCCCGCTGATAGGTACACTATGGAACTAAATGAAGTCCTGCGGGCATTCCTCGAGACCGGGGAGGATTGGGAAAGGAAAAACACTTCCCTGAACGGGGTTTCTATCATCAAACTCCCTGGTACCAGGACACGACCCCCTTCACTCGCCATCGAGATCAACCCGGTCAACCAGAAGGGCACTCCCATGAAGAAGAAGGGGGTCATGATCATGAACGCGACAGAGCTCTCTGCGTTCCGCGAACTGTTCTCAAACCCAAAGGTCGATTCCCTCGTCCGGACCATCGAAGAGGTCGCACCCGGGAAAAAGGACCAGAAGGGCGGTGCAGGCGACGTGCTTGTAATCTGAAAGGAAAAGGCCGGGTCTTTTTAAAACCACAACTCCTCAATCCTTTCTTCATTGCCAATTTCTGCGATCCCCCTCATGTTCCCGTCCTGATTGGATGGGTTCACGTTGGGAAGGATAAGGATATATCGCAAGCGGAAGAAAAAGTAGAACTGGAAGGCAGTAATCATTATGAGGTCGATCTCACTGCGGTTCCATGCACCCGGCGATATTTTTGCCCCGCTTGTAATCCTCTGCATACTGACTCTTGCCCTGGCTCTCTCTGCCGGCTGCACGGATGAGCGCGGGCCCAGGGGACCCGTTACTGAACCACCCGCGCTCCTCATGGATTATTCGCGTACAGGTGGTATAGCAGGATTTTCTGACCGGATGGTGATATACAGTGACGGGGGGGTTGTCTACCAGACCCGCCAGAAATCAGGTGCATTCACCCTCGACCAGGAAAACATGGAGAGGTTGAAGAGACTCATCCGCGACGTCGAGGCCTCCGGTCTGAACGGGACATACCCGGCACCATCGCAGGGCGCAGACTATTTCTCCTATGCGCTGGTCTTTGGAAACCGGACTATCAAGACAGAGACAACCGGCGTCCCGGAGGCCCTCTCACCACTTATCTCGTTTCTCGATGAGATCCTCGCCGCAAACCGGGATACTTAATGATAGTACCTTTTTCACGAACCGGGAAGGATAATGTATCTCAAAGGGGTCTTTAAAACCCATTAAAAAATTCTGGATTCGTGACGCTTTGCAATGGATCCAGAGAATGCGGGCAGGGAAAAGGCAGGAAACAATGTATTCAGGAAAATTCCTGAAAAAACTCAATTATCCCTTGAATTCCTGCCAAAAAAGAAAAATGCCTTTCCCTATTCGGAGTAAAGGCAGGACTGCACGTCCTGCCCGAGCCTCCCGATTGCATCGGCCCTGCACCGCTGGCAGTGCCGCATCTGGCGGACATATTTGGCACATTCGTCCTGCATCTTTCGTTTCATCTCCGGTGTGGGAGGGGCAATATGCGAAAAACGGTACTGGGCAATCAGCGGGATGACGTTGAAAGTGTAAACCCCCATCTCTCCGACTTTTTTTGCTATTTCAGGGATATGGTCCTCGTTAATTCCTGGTATATAGACCGTGTTGACTTTCACAATCATCTTGCGTTCCACGGCCATCCGAATCCCCTCGAGCTGGTTTTTGAGGAGGATTTCCGCTCCCTCCCTCCCCTCGTACCGTTTTCCTTTGTAATCAACGAACTGGTAGATTTTTGCCCCGATATCGGGGTCGATAGCATTGAGTGTGACAGTGATATTTCCAACGTCGTATTTATGGAGAAGGTCGATCTTGTCCGGGAGGAGGAGCCCGTTCGTACTGATGCACTTGATGACGTTGGGAAACTCCTCGTGCAGGAGTCGGAGGGTCTCGAAGGTCTCCTCGTTTGCGAGGGGCTCTCCCGGTCCGGCAATACCGATGACCTTGATGTATGGATACTTTTCGATAGCTTTCCTGACCATCTCGACGGCTTCACGGGGGGAAAGGACCTTGGTAGTCACACCGGGGCGGCTCTCGTTGACACAGTCGAAGTCCCTGATACAATAATTGCACTGGATGTTGCACCGGGGAGCAACAGGTAAATGGCAGCGCCCGAAAGCATGGCAGGCTTTTTCCGAAAAGCATGGATGTTCCCGTATCTTGCGAAGCTGTTCAGGGTCCCATTGGACCTTCTTGCCACCGACATCGGCTACCTTGTACTCGTTTTCCGTCATGAATTTCGCCCCGAAGCGGGATTGTTATCCTGCTGCTGGAAAATGTAGAAGCTGTGATATTAAATAGAATTCTATTCAGGCACGGGATATGGGTTTTTTTGGAATCAAATCCCTCCATTGCGGGAGGGGTTGCAAAAGAGTTCCGGAGGGGTTATTGCCGGGCAGCAACACACCTTTTTTCCATGATGGCATCTGGACAAAAACAAAATTCGAGAGGTAAGGAACGGTTTTTGGTTCCGGCGCTGAGCATTGCTGTCATCGCATGCATTATTGTCACAGGGTGCACGACAATCCAGCCTGGAACCTCGCAGGGAGCTGCAATAGGGGATACGGTCAGGGTCACGTACCGGATGGCATTCCCCGGAGAAGAACCCTTCGAGAGCAACGAGAACAGCACGCCCCTCGAATTTGTTCTCGGTTCCGGTGTCATGATCAGGGGCTTTGATCAGGCAATCGTGGGAATGAAGCCGGGAGAGACGAAAACCGTCATCATCCCGCCGGAACTTGGGTATGGGCAGCGTGACGAAAAAATGGTGGGGACAGTCAGCACCCCCCTCCTCAAGAAGATCCTGGATGACCTGGAAAAGAATGGCACTTTTACGCAGATTGAATTTCCAGGCCTTAACGGCGTCATGTACAGGTATAAACTGAATGATAACAGGGTCGTTTACTATACATTCACGAATATATCTCCGGAGACGACGACTGTCGACCAGAACCATCCCCTCGCTGGCCACGAGCTCGAAGCAACCATCACGCTCCTTGAGATAACGAGGAAGGCATGAAAGCGTGTGGGACCGGGCGCAAAGGTTTCAAATTTATTCTTTTTTTGGGTTTTTAAGGAAAGAAAACGAGTATCAATTGTTTGAGGGAGGCACCGGGTTTGTGCCTCCCGATGCGATCCGATACTTTTTTTATCACAATGTGATATCTCATTCTGGTGTACCGGGAAGCGTCGCCACTTCCAAAGCCTGGAGTACTGCCTATATTGATGCCACCTTGATTGTATAGTGCTTTTTCAGGCAGGCGTCGCCCGCTGAACGGTGCACCAAAAAATCCATTTTACCTCCTTGTATATAAATGCCATGGTCGAAAGTGGATTTTTCAGGTCTATTTTGGCATGCGTCAGACATTCTGAAACGGAATTTTCAATCGGAACAATAATAACAATCTGTCTCTGAAAAATTGATATAATTTCTCAAAATGAGAAAAAACTAAAAAATAATCGATATTAAAGAGTCCTTCCCGGAAACTGCCCGATACCATCCCTACAAGCAGGGATGCGGGCTGTCTGACAGAGATCGCATAAGGGAAGGTAAAAACCATGCCTCCGGGGACGGGGGTGCCGCAGGTGCAGATTTAAATAATTTTTGGCAGTCCGTCCGGCTTTCCCGGTGCTAAAGCGGAAATGGGCCCGGCCGGATTCGAACCGGCGACCTCCGCCGTGTAAGGGCGACGTCATGACCGACTAGACCACGGGCCCGGACAGCCAGAAAAATTCAACCGTGAGAGTATTAAAGGCACCTATAAGATTTCATGGAAAAAATGTCAGTGAGAGGAGTCTTTTTACATGGGGGAAGGTTCCCCATCACTTCCTCTTTCCTGCCAAAAACATTGCATGGATCTCCTCCCTATACAGTTTTTTGTTTCCGGTCCCCATCGTCCAGGAGGCAGTATCCAGAAAAACGGGCTCGTTAGGGGAAAAAAGGTCACGGATTTCTCCTGGAGAGAAGAAATGGGTGCAGATTCCTGTTTTCCGGATGTATGTGCCCTCCTCCACTTCCAATCCCTCTCCGGCCCTGAAATCGGACAGGGAAAAGACACGGACGTAGATCCTGCCGTCCCGCCTGACGACACGGGCAGCCTCGCGTACCATCCGTTTCCGGTCATCCAGCAGGGCATGGCCGAGAACGTGGATAAGGAAAACTGTGTCAAACGTTTCATCGGGAAATGGCATCAATGTTGCATCGGCGCAGACAACATGCATGTTATCCATCCGGGAGACGAGAGGACGGCAGATAGAGAGTGCTGGGCGGGAATGATCCAAACCGACAGAGATCGCGGGGAGACCGGTTCCCCCTGCCAGAGCAAGTGCACGAAATGCCCTGCAGTCCCCGCACCCGACGTCAAGGAAACGTTCACCAGGCAGAATTTCGGGATAATCCTGTGTGATTCTTCCGAAGATGCGCCCCCTTCGCGTGTATTCCCTGTCCCAGGCATGGCGGAAGCGGTTTTCCATTGTATTGTTCATTCCTGTTGCAAAAGTGAGGTGAACCGTCTGGAGAATGACCAAAAATATTGAGGACTAATAATCATATAAAAGGGCTGGAACAGATGAAAGACAAGGGGGAGGAAGGATCAATTCCTGCCGGGAATCGATTAGAGGAGACCGAATGATTTCAGCGTCACTTCCGGGTTGACTGCACCGCAGTGATAGACCACTCCCTCGGAGATCTCATTGATTACGACTTCTGCAGGAGAAAACAGCGACGTATCAATCTTGTAGAAGTCGTACCCCGCTTCCTTGAAGATATCATTGAATGGTTTACCGTAACCCTTTGACTTGTTACTCGGTATTTTCTCAAGGTAATCCCGAATCTCGGGTGCTTTCATTGTCAGCATAATCCGGCCGTGATAGATGGTTGCATCGTTTGTGACACCCATTGCCATTTTTGGACCACGAACCGGGGGTACCGGGGCAGTCCCGATGGCAGCGGTAATCTTCCGGGTATCAAAATGGAGTTCGTTCAGTTTATATACTGCTGTCTCTACACACCGGCCGGAAACCTGGATTGAGCCCACGATTGATGATGTGGGAGCGACCACTGCACAGACGTTTGCCACGTCCACGTGACAGTCCTCTGCGATCTTTTCCATGACCTGCGCATTGGGGAGGTGATCACTCTCGAGGGCGATAACCGCAGAATCGAAGTCATCCTCGTACTCGATGACCTCAAAAGTATGCTTTGGCTTGAGTGACAATGCCCTTGCGGGCCCGCTGCCCATCGCAAAGTAGTTGTTATGCTTGATGGTCCACCCTGCCTTCTGCGAACCGAGGCAGGCAATGGATGGAAAGTCGGTGAAAACATCGATGAAAGGGATAGGGTAGTCCTTTATGGATGCCATCCGGAAATTGACCTCTCCCAGACCCCCCATGCAGATCTCCGTGAAAGCACGACCTGCTGCATACCCGCCGCGTGTACTTACACCACAATCGATAATCCGGGCCCCGTTATCGAGTTCATGGTACGTGGCATTGAATTCTTCAGCATATTCCGCCAGATTCTCAAATATTTCAAGGGCAAGTTCATTGACACTGAGCACGTGGAGTACCCCCTTTACCATAGAACATACTCCGATAAGAGATAAGAGTTATCAAATTATTGTTTTATAAAAAGGGTTCAGGAGATATACTCGCAGATTTTGACAGGGTTGTAGCGGAGAGTAATCATCCTTGTACGGCCTTTACCGTCGCGGTATTCGAGGTTTAAGAGGCGCATAGCATCGAGTTTTCTGATAATCTCGTAGAACCGTGTATAGCCAAGCTCCGTCTCCTGCCTGACCACCTGGTACACGTCCCCCGCGTTCATCTCTCCACCCTTTTCTGCGTGGCGTGCAATGATCCCAAGGACAGTCCTTTCTTCCGGCTTGAGACTTTTGACGGATGATGCGAGGTGAAGGTACCGGGAAACTTTGTAAGCTCCACAGATATCTTCCCGCTCTATCTTCCGGCTGGCTCTCTTTTCAGCATTCAGCCCCGCGCGCTTGAGCAGGTCAATACCGACACGAAGATCCCCGCTCTTCTGGGTCTGCTCCACCACGAGTTCAAACAACTCGGGGGAAAGGCAGCCCATGTACAGGCCCTGCTGGACGCGTTCGCCAATGATTGTTCGCACTTCCTCGTATGTATAGGGAGGGAAGTAGATCTCCGTTGGCCGGAAAACTGAAGATACCCGGGCATCAAGGACACGCGAGAGGTCAACATCCATGTCGCTGATGATGACGATTACACCGATCCGCGTACCTGGATACGCCTCGTGGGAGCGGAGAAGGATATAGAGGACCCTGTTGAGTTCATTCTCGTAGAGGAGGTAATTCGCATCGTCAAGTGCCACGAGGAGAACCTGCTCCTCCTTCTGGAGAATCCTTGCAATCGCATCAAATACCTGCTTGAAGGACGTTCCTGAAGAGGGGGGGAGGTGTCCCGAGAGTTTCCGGTAAATCTGTGAAAAAACTGCAAACTTGGTATTATCAATCTGGCAGTTGACGTGGATGGGGACCAGCTTCTTTGTAGTATCTTCGATTTCTCCGAAAAGCTTCCTGATACTCGTTGTTTTTCCGGTCCCGGGAAGTCCCCTGCAGACCGTGTTGAGTGGTCGCCCGCCCTTCATCCCCGGTTTAATCTGGAACGCGAGTTCTCTCATCTGGGTCTCGCGGAAGTTGAACTGCTCGGGCACGTAATCGATTTCAAAGACTTCCGGGTCCCGAAAGAGGGTCTCATCCCACATGAGGATGTCTTTGTTTATCCCGCTCATTGGCCTGTCACAGCTCCCCAGGGCTTCGTTTCCGGGTAATCTACACGTTTTTGAGGCATTTCCTGCACAGCGTCCTGCTTGCAAAGAGCATGCTCATCTTCTGTTCAGCCGGTTTGACGGGAACACCGCACTCCTCGCACGTTGGGACCCCCTCTGCATCTCCTGCATCTGCCGGAGATGGTTTTGCAGCATTGACCTGCTGTGCGGGAACCTGCTGCGCGACGGCTGGAGGGGGTTCTGCCGGCCCCCCGGCTACCTGTGTTTGTGCCACAACGGTCTCGTTTTTGCTCCTCTCCGGTCCCGGGGGGAGGATGCGTCGACGGAATGCCTCCACCCTCTCTTTCGAGGCAGGGTCTCCCTGCCCGAACTTCTGCAGGACGGAATCAAGGAAGCTGATGAGTTCATCTGCATCTCCCTCGTTCTTGACGGGGCCGTTCACTTCCAGGCGGAGGTTCTCATAATTTTCAAGGTTCACAGTGATCCCGATAGCAAGTGTCCTCTGCCCTTCCATTGTATCATATTCAGCATGTATTTCTAATGAAAGTGCCCCTGACAGATCCCCCCGGGGGAGGCATGCACCAATCCTTTTTTCCTTGCCTCAAGGCATCCGGGCAGACCAGGCGGATTCATTCATCAGGTCACGGTGACCTGTGCACCCGCGTTGCAGCCGGTTGTGCGTATTATGTCACCTCCCCCGGCCCGATCCAGGGTCTTCCTGCAGGCCCTTTCGATAGCCCCCGTATCACCCTCGGTGAAAGCAAAAACGACCGGGCCAAAGGAGCTCAGGCCTGCACCTGCTGCACCTTCGTCCCGCATGGTCTCCATCAGATCCTGGGTGATGGGAGGTGCAAGCATGTTCTCGATTTTCTTGAACCCGAGTCCCTGCATCTTGTTCACGGCACGTCCGAAGAGGTCAAGATCTTCCTCCACGAGAGCAGGGAGGAGGGAGACGAGGACGAGGTGGCAGAGTTCCCGGACCTCGTCAAGGGGGACAGGACAATGGCTTGAAAAGAGGTCCTTTTCACCTGTGCCACTCGCTCCGATGCAGGATTTCGGCATGGCAAGGAGAATTTTCCACCCAACAGGGAACGGATGGCGCAGGATAACTTCGGGCGGGCGGACACCACGGGAGGCCGATGAGGGGAGAAACCCGGTTTTATCTTTCGAATCGCCGAGGGAGTGGCCTGCATCACAGATGAACCCTCCGGTCGCAAAGGTTGCTGTACCTATCCCCGATGTGCCGCCACGACCAGTTATCCGGGCAAGATCACGGGGACTCTGGACCTGCCCGTAGAGGTGGCAGAGTGCTGTTGCTGTCGAGAGGGCAAGCTGGGTTCCTCGCCCGAGACCAACGTGACCCGGGTAAACAGACCGGATAGTGAACTCGGCCCCGCCGGGCAGGCATAGTGCCCCGGCAACAGACTTTGCTGCTGCAAGAACACGCTCCCGGGCATCTGCGTCACCTCCATAAACTGTGAACCCCTCACTCCTGCGGGCAGAGAGGACAACTTCAGGCTTCCCGAGTGCGAGTCCAATCCCCCCGTCCACGCGACCGAGGCTCCCGTTCATGTCGATGAGCCCGAGGTGGATGCGGGACGGTGCCCGGACAAGTACCCGCCGCTCACCTGTAAAGGATGCTGCAGGGAACACCTCTTCGATGTGCATGAGGGGGAAATCGCCATGGATAATCCGGTACCGTCGCGAAAGGAAGAGAGGGTTTCCGGAGAGCCCAAAAGCACGGGCAATATCGGGTCCGCGGGTCCCGGCAGACATTCCGAGTATCTCCCGCCTGGTTTCCAGCCTGTGGTGTTCGAGTATCTTTCCAATGGGAACATCGGCTCGCATGAGGTCATCACGGAAAGAAGAAGAAAGCCTTGAGAGGGGGGTATACGACTCGGCATAAATGAGGGTCTCTCCGGTACGCGTATTCTTCAGCTCGACAATCCGGTGGTTGACTTCGTCACCGGGCTGCACCTGAAGATTCTCTGCTACCGAGGGGTCAGCTTTTTCAACTTTCTGCACCCGCGTGGTGACAGCGACCGGAGCGCCGCATGCAAGTTCCAGGATGCGCGTTACGGAACCGTCGGTCCCGAGAAGGACACGCTGGAGGGGAGAGAGGGGACCTGCCGTCCGTTCGAGATCATCGCACGGGAAGAATTCTTTCATGTTCCCAGGTGGAGATAGTGCTCTCTTCCATACAAACCTTCCCCAGTGGTGTCAGCCAGGTGTACCAGTGAGAAACAGGGGCATGAATTGTGTTCCCTCGAGGACACCGGATGACCCGTCTGCCGCTTCACGCTCGCAAAAGGATTTGCACCCGTCTTTCCTGCCTCCGAGGATGGCGAACGGAACGGGATCAGGCGAGTGTGTACGAATGCGAAGGGGCGTTGGGTGGTCGGGAAGGACTGCGATACAGGCGCTGCACCCATCGAGGATGGTCCCGATCATGGCATCCACGCGCTCGATGGCCCTGACCTTCTCGACAAGACTGCCAAGGTGGCCAGCCTCGTCCGGAGCCTCCACGTGAACATAGACGAAATCGAGGTACCGGAGTGCGTCGAGGGCATAACGGGCCTTGGCCTGGTAATCGGTATCGAGGTAACCCGTGGCGCCAGGGACGTTGATCACCTCCATCCGTGCGCACCGGCCAATGCCGCGGAGGAGATCGACAGCAGATATCATACCTCCCGATATTCCATATTTCTCGGCAAATGGCGTGAGTGAAGGAGTTTTCCCCCCGCTCCAGGGCCAGATATGGGTTGCGGGGGCAAGACCGCGGGAAATCCTGGCGGAATTGACGGGATGGTGGTCAAAAACCCGTCCTGACGCCTCGATGCAGGAACGGAGGACCTTTGCATCCTTCCCGTCCGGGAGGTACCTGTCGATCTCCTGTCCCACGATATCGTGGGGAGGAACAGTTTTTGCACCCTTGGCATCCGGGAGAACGAGGACGTTCCTGTAGCTTACACCGGGAAAGATTCGGACCGGGGAGATAACCTTCTGGAGGTCGGATAAGAGCGCTGCCCCTTCCGCACTCGTAATGTGCCCTGCGGAGAAGTCAGTCATGGTCCCGTCCCTGATGGTCACCAGGTTGCAGCGGTACGCCATCTCCGTTTCTGCAAGGTCAATTCCCATGCTTGCCGCCTCGAGCGGTCCCCTGCCGGTGTAATATTTCCGCGGATCATACCCGAGGATCGAGAGGTTTGCGATATCGGAGCCTGCCTCACACCCCGGAGGGATGGTGCGGAGGAGGCCGCAACACCCCTCGCGTGCAATGCGGTCCATGTTCGGGGTTTGTGCATACTCGAGGGGTGTTTGACCCCCGAGTTCATCGAGGGGTTCATCTGCCATCCCGTCTCCCAGGATCAGGACAAACTTTCTTTCTTTCATGCTCCTCCAAACAGTTTCATCAGGCCCAGCAGGGGCAGTGTGGTGATAAGTGCAGCCACGAATGCTCCGCCTGCGATCGCCAGGAACGCCTCCCGGAACCGTATCCGGAATACAAATGCCGCGGCGCACCCGCTCCATGTCCCTGTTACAGGGATGGGCATTGCCACGAAGAGGAAGAGCGCAGGTGCACCGTATCGCCGTATCTGCTCTTCATGTCGCCCTGTCCTCTCAAAGAGCCAGGAGAAAAACCGGTCCATGGTTTGTGAACGGACCCGGAGCCACCCTGAAACGGGATCGAGAAGGAGGAGGAGCGGGATAACCGGGAGAAGGTTCCCGATAATTCCAAGTCCAAAAGCCGTCAATGGCGGAAATCCGTAAAGAATCGCCGCGGGAATGGCATAACGCGCCTCGAAGAACGGGAGTGCCCCGAGGATGACAACAGTAAGGGCAGCCGGAATGTCCATTGCCTACTCCAGCATCGCTGCAATCGCCATCCTGACGCTCTCCCTCGACCCAAGGGGGGGTTTCCACCCAAGCGACTTCAGTTTCTGAACCGAGAGCTGCATCCTCGGGACATCGCCGATCCACCCGCGTTCTCCGCCGGTAAAGATGTACTCTACGCCGGACAGGCCCATCTCCTCCACAACGAGGTCTGCGATGGATCGGACATCAATCCAGTCCTCTGACCCGATATTGAACGTGTTCACCCTGCCAGATGCATGGTCTGCAGCATAGAGCATGGCGTCCACGCATGCACTGACCTCCAGGTATGACTTGGACTGGCGCCCGTCGCCGAGGATCTCGAGCCGGTGCGGATTGCCGGAGAGCTTCCGTATGAAGTCCCAGATAACGCCATGGTTACTCCTCTTTCCTATGATATTTGCAAACCGGAATATCCAGGCTTTCATCCCGAAACTATGACAGTATGCAGATATGAGAGCCTCGCAGGAGAGCTTGGTGGCGCCATAGACAGAGACGGGTTCGAGGGGTGAATAGTCCTCTGGCGTGGGAATGACCTTTGCATCACCGTATACGGTCGAGGTCGACGTGAAGACGATCTCCGGGACTCCTGCCGCCCTCATCGCCTCCAGGACACGCCAGGTTGCAAGGATGTTCTGCCGGACCTGGGACTCGGGGGTGAGGGCTCCCTGCCTGACGTCGGGATCGGCTGCAAGGTGCCATACCCTTCCTGCTCCGGAGAGGAAGTCCTGCCAGCCGTCTTCAAGGAGGTCGGCCTTCCTGAACAGGATCCTGTCCCGGGACAGGTGGGCGGAAAGGTTCTGTTCCGAACCGCTCCGCAGGGAATCTATGACACGGACCGCCTCCCCTCGTGCCACGAGCGCGTCCACGAGGTGCGAACCGATAAACCCTGCACCTCCCGTCACTACGCAGGCCATCATACCCTAATATATGTGCCTTTCATGTATAGGAATAGTGTTATGTTTATCGGGATCGACCACGGGACTTCAGCGATGCGGTTCTCGGGTGGGCCGGGCCACAGGTTTAAAATGAGGAGGGAAGATGCCGTCAGTTTCGAGATGGAAGATCTCGAAGAGATCTGCCCCCTTGATGAAATCGAGGGTATCGCTCTCTCCTACTCGATGGGGGACAATTTCTCGGCAATCACACCCGTACGCAAACTCTCAAACAGGGGACTCGTCAGCAGGGAAGGTGCCGGCAAGCACATAGGAGGAGGAACGAGGGTCTTTGACCGGGTAGCAGAGAGTTCGATACCAGCTGTCGCTGTCCCCGGCCTCCACCGGGGTTCACCCACGGATCCCCGCTTCCGCGTTTACTCACACCAGGCGAGTCCCGAAAAGGTTGGCATTGCGCTGAGGGTGACACAGGATCTCGGGCGGGACGTTGTGATTTCTGATATCAGTTCGAACACCGTTACCCTGATTGTGAAGGACGGAAGGCTTGCAGGCGCCCTTGATGCCTGCATCTTTGCCCCCGGAACAGAACATGGTGCCCTTGATGTGGATGCCATACGGAAGATCGATCGCGGGGAGATTTCGGCAAACCAGGCATTCATGTCAGCAGGTGTAAACCATACTCTTCCCCCGGAGGAGAGGTTGCCTGCACTGGGGCTTTTTGCTGCCATGGAATGTGCTGCGCTCCTTGTTCTTGCACCGCATGCCCGCGTGGCCCTGTCCGGCAGCATGGCGGCAGCTGTGGCGGAGACTGTCCAGTTCCTGCTGGGGAGGGAAATAACAGTTTATGACGAGTGGTGCGCTGCAGACGGGCTCTCCCTTATTGCCCGGGAGGTTTTCTCAAGGGGTGCCGGTACAATTCTCGGTCTTTCGGTGAACAGGTGAAGGTTCGTATCGCACCATTTTATTATGATTAATAATGTAAAATTATACCGTGATTTCCTTGCGTGAGCTGCGCATTCATGGTCGAGGCGGGCAGGGTTCTGTCACTGCCGCAGAATTGATCGCCGTGGCAGCCTTTGCGGGGGGTGTGTACTCCCAGGCTTTCCCGGCGTTCGGTGTGGAGAGAAGGGGTGCACCCGTCCAGGCATTTGTCAGGTTTGATGACAGGAAGATCCGGTTGAGAAGCCAGGTGTACGAGCCTGACTACATCATTGTCCAGGACAGCACGCTCATCAGTGATGTCAACGTCTTCCATGGTGTCAAACCGGGAGGGGTTGTCATCGTGAACACGGAAAAACCACTGTCAGCACAGGTCCCTCCCGGAGTCAAGGTCATTACACTGGATGCGACCAGTATCGCATTGAAGCACCTTGGGGTCCCCATCACCAATACCACCCTTATGGGGGCTTTTGCCGCTGCAAGCGGCGAGATCGATTTCGCGGCCCTCGAAGAGGCAATCCGAGGAAGGTTCACGGGAGAAATGGCAGAAAAGAACGTGGCAGCAGCACGCGAGGCATATGCCATTGTGAAGGGGGTGTCCTGACCATGACGCTTGGTCTTGGCTGTTCATCCCGCCCCGGGACGTCCCGTGTGAACAGGACGGGCAGCTGGCGGACTTTTCGCCCTGTCTTTCTGCGGGACAAGTGTACGAAATGCAGATTGTGTATCCAGCTGTGCCCTGAGGGGTGTATCATGGAGGAAGGCGAAGGTTTTCCTGTGCCTGACTATGACTATTGCAAGGGATGCGGGCTCTGCGCCGAGGAATGCCCTGCGGAGGCCATAGAGATGCAGAAGGAGGAGAAATAGGATGATGGAGATCATGGAGGGGTCTCATGCAGTGGCCCACGCAGTGCGGATGTGCAGGCCCGAAGTCATTGCAGCCTATCCGATAACCCCGCAAACACATATCGTGGAGGCCCTTGCCGAGATGGTTGCCAACTGCAGCCTGGATGCAGAATACATCACGGTCGAGAGCGAATTTTCCGCACTTTCTGCATGCCTTGGGGCGTCTGCGGCAGGGTCACGGGTCTATTCGGCAACAACATCGCAGGGTCTTGCCCTGATGTTTGAGGTGTGTTTCAACACTGCAGGATTGCGCCTCCCGGTTGTCATGTCCATCGTCAACAGGGCACTGGGTGCTCCGCTCTCCATCTGGAACGACCAGCAGGATTCTGTCTCCCTGCGTGATTCCGGATGGCTCCAGTTCTATGCCGAGGATAACCAGGAGGCAACCGACCTCCACTACATTGCTTACCGGGTCGCAGAGGACAAGAGGGTCCTGCTCCCGGCATTCGTCTGCCTTGACGGTTTCATCCTCTCCCATACCTATGAACCTGTGGAAATGCTCACCCAGGAACAGGTCGACAGCTACCTGCCCCCGTACAGTCCTGTCCAGCGACTCGACAGTAAGGATCCCATCTCGATCGGCCTTTTTGCATCACCCGATTACTACATGGAGTTCCGGTACGAAATGGACCGTGCAATGAAGGCTTCTTCGCAGGTGATCAGGGAAGCAGGGCGCCGGTTCGGGGAGATGTTTGGAAGGGATTACTCGAACCTCGTGGAGGAGTACCGCATGGACGATGCTGAGTGTGCGATCGTTGCGATGGGGTCCATCTGCGGGACGGTAAAGGACGCCATCGACGAGATGAGGGGGGACGGGCAGAAGGTAGGGCTCCTTCGGATAAGGACATTCCGCCCGTTCCCCGGAGAGGAAATGAAAAAAGCCCTCTCGGGGGTCTCGAGCGTTGCCGTCCTTGACAAGAATATATCTCTTGGTGCAAAAGGTGCAGTGGCGCTCGAGGTCAGGGATGCCCTCTATGGGAGCGGGATCCCGATCCTCGACTATATCATCGCGCTGGGAGGAAGAGATGTGGCAAAGAAGGACATTAAATCAGTCGTAAAGATGGCAATGGCCGGGAAGGGAGACCTGTTCTACGGCCTGCGCGGGGAGGTGCTCGGATGACGGGTGAGCAGTGTTCACTCTTCGATCCCGGGCACCGGGCATGCGGTGGCTGCGCGGCGGCACTTGCTGCACGGGCTGTTCTCGATGCCGCCGGACCGGACACGATAATCGTCTCTGCTACGGGGTGCATGGAGGTCTTTTCGACTCCTTATCCGGAGACTGCATGGAAAGTCCCCTGGATACACTCGCTTTTCGAGAATAACTCGGCGGTTGCATCCGGGATCACTGCCGCGCTCAAAAAGCAGGGACGGAAAGAAAAGGTAATAGCGCTGGGCGGAGACGGGGCCACTTTCGACATCGGCATGCTCTGCCTCTCCGGGGCATTCGAGCGTGGCCACGATTTCGTGTATATCTGCTACGACAACGAGGCCTACATGAATACAGGTATCCAGCGCTCCGGAGCAACCCCGTATGATGCAAGTACGACGACGAGCCCGGCGGGAAAATGTTCCACAGGGAACCGACGGCCCAAGAAGGATCTCCCGGCAATCCTTGCAGCCCATGGGGCACCCTATGTTGCCACTGCAACGGTTGCTTACCTTCCGGACCTGAAAAAAAAGGTCAAAAAGGCCCTCGACACGGAGGGACCATGCTATGTGCAGGTACATGCGCCCTGTTGCACGGGCTGGGGTTTTGAGGGTGAAAAGACGCTCGCGATCGCACGGCTTGCAGTGGAGACCGGTCTCTTCGTCAGCTTCGAGATGGAGAACGGGGTGGTGACCCGGGTCAAGAAAGTTGTCAGAAAACCTGTCGAGGAATACCTGAAAGAACAACGCCGTTTCCGCCACTTATTCCGCCCGAAGAGGAACGATGCAGAGATTGCAAAAATCCAGGCCATAGCGGATGGGAACGCACAAAAATTCGGGATTGATATTAATCTGAAGAAATGAACTCCCTTTTTGAAAAAAGTACCTTTTTTATTCCAGTGTGAATCTACTTTAATCCGTGAGAAACGATGCAACCTGCGGCCCCCGGGTCCTTTTCATGGATGATGACGAGGGCATACGTGATGTTGTCAGGGTGTTCTTGTCCGGTCTCGGATACCGTGTTGAGGTCGTTGCAGACGGCGGAAGCGTGATAGAATCATACAGGAAAGCGATCGAGGAGGGTGATCCCTTCCGGGTTGTCATCCTTGACCTTACGGTTAGTGCGGGTAAAGGAGGTATCGAGACACTCCGGGAGTTGAAATCCATCGATCCCGAAGTAAAGGCCGTCATTACCACGGGTTTTACAGATGACCCTGTTTTTTCCGGATTCGGCGCGCAGGGCTTTGTTGCAGCAATACCAAAACCGTTCCACGTCAGGCAACTGGATGAGACCCTCCGTGGAATCCTCTCGTAAGAGGCATCACGGGGAAATATGGTCCTTCCGCCAGGTAAGGAGGAACGGGACGAGCATCACGATTGCAATGACGACCCAGATATTTGCAAAGAGGTACAGGAGATCCTCGCGTCCCTTTTCGTAGAACCTGATCTCCGCGATACGTGTTGTATTCCACGATATCTCCGTTAATCCTTCCGGGAGGTCTGTGACTGTTGCTCCGCTGCTCACCATGCCGAGCGCGGGGTTCCGGACATCAAAACCGGCGGGAAGAACGATGGTCACACGGCGGGGTCGGTCATAGATCGCAATGAAATGGTTGTCGCGTACGGGTCCCTGGAAGGTGAGCGTATAGTTCCCTTTTGGAAAAAGAATTGTATTCTCCCCTCTCCAGGAAAACGTACAGGGGGAACAGTTCCCTGTAAGCGCTACATCCACCACTTTCACGGGAACCCGCTCCCCGAGGATACCCGCCTCAAAAAACTCGTATCCTGTAGCATCAGCGAGATCGAGGGATGCGGAATAGGCAGTTCCGTTCGGGAGGATATGGTAGTCGGCCCTGCTCGCGGCACAGGGCAGGATCACGAGCAGAACTGCAATGCAGAGAGTAACGAGGGAAGATCCGCGTCGATCTCCAGAGGTGCTTTGCATTGTCGTATCACCGTCTCCGGGTCCTTGAGGAGGTGCCCGGTCACCACGCATACGATAGTCTCATCCCTGTCAATAACACCGGTCTCGATGAGCTTTTTCACTCCTGCGACCGAGGCGGCCGATGCGGGTTCCACGCCGATACCCTCTTTTTGAGCAAGGTCGCGCTGCATCGCCAGTATCTCGTCGTCGGTTACGGCTTCGGCACAGCCACCGGTCTTCCTGATTGCAGCAAGCGCCTTCTCAGCGTTGACGGGTGCCCCGATACGGATTGCTGTCGCAACCGTCTCGGGCTGTGGTTCAGGTTCAACTTCGGCGAGTCCCTTTTGGATTGCCCGGACGACCGGTGCCGAACCCGCCGCCTGGATCCCGGTCATCATGGGCATTCCGTTGAGAAGTCCAAGATCTGCAAGTTCCACGAACCCCTTGTAAACCGCAGATATGTTCCCGGCATTCCCGACGGGGAGCACCATGCGATCCGGCGATCTCCCAAGCTGATCAAGTACCTCAAACCCGATAGTCTTCTGTCCCTCGAGCCGGAAGGGGTTTACGGAATTGAGGAGGTAGAGCCCGTGGGAGAGGCACAGCTCGTGGACCAGCTCGAGTGCCCGGTCGAAGTTTCCCCTGATGGAAAGCACACGCGCACCGTGCATCAGTGCCTGGGCGACTTTGCCGAGGGCTACCTTACCAGCAGGCAGGAGGACAACGGCAGGGATTCCTGCCCTTGCCGCGTATGCTGCGAGGCTCGCAGAGGTGTTCCCCGTGCTGGCACAGGCAACGGATGTCTTTTTGAGCTGGAGCGCCATGCTCACGCCAACTGTCATTCCCCTGTCCTTGAAAGAACCCGTCGGGTTCATGCCCTCGTGCTTTGCATAGAGGTTCGGGACACCTATCTCTTCCCCGATACGGGTAAGATGGTAAAGCGGGGTTCCACCTTCCTGCAGGGTGACGGGAGGGATCGAGACGGGAAGGAGCTCGCGGTATCGCCAGACGGAAAGCGGTCTCCTCTCCCATACCTCCCTCTCGATCATGATGGAATCGAGATCGTACTCGACTGCGAGCAGGTGACCGCAGACCGTGCAGTTGTAGATGATCTCGTCGGGGGAATATCCCTTTCCACACCCGACGCACACGAGACGGTACATGTACAGTGATAATCACTCTCCGAGGGTAAATAGGAGGTGGCCGCCGGGGGAAAAGAGGGACCCCTCTTTTTAATTCCCGCGTTGGGAGGGTTCACGGGCGCGTTTTGTCCGACTGGATGATATCCGGATGGCGGTCTTTCTTGACCGGGAGTGCACTGCGGACTCTCTCGACAAACTCCCTGCTCATTTCACAGGAATAGACCCCTTCGCCTGCCCCGGCTATAAAAAGCGGGGCGCCGGTTGGATCCGCCACCATCGTTCCGCCGTTGTAGGTGTCGACAGGGGTTACCCCTGTTGTATTGATACCGGCAACGTAAACCTGGTATTCAACCGCACGGGCCCTGATGAAGAGTTCCCAGTGAGAGAGGCGGGACGCCGGCCAGGCAGCCGGGACGAGAACGGCGTCCACGCCGGCATCGGCATACAGGGCAAAGATGGATGCAAACCGGAGATCGTAGCAGATGGCAATACCCAGCGTCATCCCGGCGAGAGTGAATGGTGCAATGGCGTTACCCCTCTGATACACGCGATCCTCGCCAGCGGGAGAAAAAAGGTGGCACTTCGAATACTCGGCGAGTATTTTACCCTGCGGCGATATAGCGATACAGGTGTTTTCCGGGCGCGGAACTGAGTATTTCCGCAGGGATCCAAGGATTGCAATGGAATACTCTTCTGCGAGGGACTGGAGATGACCAACAAGAGGTCCATCCAGGCCCTGGACATGCCGCAGCGAGGAAGGATCCCAGCCGGTAGCGAACTGTTCGGGAAAACAGACCAGATCTCCACCATTTCGGGATGCACGGCCAATGCAGCGTTCGGCACGGGCAAGTGTAGCCTCGGGGTCTTCCCATGAACTCTCTATCTGTGCGCAGCACAGTATCATACCAGTTGAACTAATGCATGGAAACACCATGATGTTTCCTGATCAACCGGATGGCGGCCTGTGGCGGAAAAACACCCCGATGCAGGAAAAAAAGGTCAGAAATAAAGGATAAAGAGTACTGAAATGAAGAAAAAAGGTTTTTTATGAATGCTATTCGTAGAGAGAGGGTTCATCAGTCCGCTTGTAGGTGATGATCTCATCGGGGGAGAAGTGGAGCGATATCTCGCGGGCTGCACTGGCAGGGGAATCTGAAGCGTGGATAACGTTCCTCCCGGTATCAAGCGCCAGGTCACCACGGATGGTTCCCGGTTCGGCTTCCGCAGGGTTTGTTGTTCCGATCATCTTCCGGACCACGCTGACCGCATTCTTCCCCTCCCAGACCATCAGGAAACAGGGACCGCTTTCAATAAAGTGACGCAGTGAAGGAAAGAACGGCTTCTCGAGGTGTTCCCTGTACTGCTCCAGGACCCTCTTTTCCGGTATCCTCTCAAAACGTGCCGCAACAAGCTTGAGACCCTTTCTCTCGAACCTCTGGATAATACCACCGATCAGTCCCCGGGCAACCCCGTCGGGCTTGACCATCACGAACGTGCGTTCCAACGATGCTCACTCCTTTCCCGCAGCCTTCCGCCCGGCCTGTGTCCATGAGACCCGCCTTGGGGCCCTCCCGAGACGGAAGTTATTCTGGCACTTTGTGCTGCAGAAGTAAAAGACAGACCCGTCCTTGCGCACGAACATCTTACCGGTGCCGGGTTCGATAGCATCCCCGCAGAAACTGCAGTTTCTCTGTTCGACCATGGTTTTATTCACCGTCTGGAGAGTTTTTTAGCCTCACGCTCGGTCTCGAGGAGCATCAGGACATCACCCTCCCGGATGGGACCGACCGTGTTCCGCGTGATGATGCGACCCTTGTTCGGCCCGTCGAGGATCCTGCACTTCACCTGCATGGCCTCTCCATGCATCCCTGTGGAGCCGATCACCTCGATTACCTCTGCGGGCGTTCCTTCATCAGCCATTACCCCATCACGCTCTCAGTTCACTGACCTGCTTGACGATCTCGTCAACCAGTTCCTTTGCCTTTCCCGGCTTGACAATCGCTGCAGCAGCCGATCCCACGTCAAGCCCGCTGGCGGTCCCGATATCGTTCTGCTTGTTGATGAAAACGAAGGGTATCTTTTTCTCCTCGCAAAGCGGGGGAAGGTGCATGACAATCTCTTCGGGTTCCACGTCGGCCCCGATGAGAACGAGTGCAGCAATACTGCGTTCAATTGCCTTTGTTGCCTCGTTCGACCCCTTCTTTATCTTCCCCGTCTCCCTCGCTATCTCCAGAGCCTCAAGTGCTTTGTTCTGGATCTCTTCAGAAACCTGAAATTTGACATACGACTTTGCCATGACTCACCTCATTCAGGAGTTGCGTAGTTCTCCCTCATCACTCATCAGTCAGTATCGACGATGTAGCCATATCAATTCGACAGATGCAGGCATAAAGGTTTGGAAGAGCCCAGCTCCAGAGGGGTTTTCCCGATAATGTCAGCCATCGAGAGCGTAAATCAGGACACCGTTTTGGTTGTACACGGTGACAAGACCGGACTCTTCCACGCGGACGTTATACCTCTCCCTTTCCAAGTCCCCGACATAGAGGTGGGTCATGTTATAGTGCTTCATCAGCTCTCTCGTCATTTCAGGATCCTCGTATATTGTCCTCACATCTGACAGACGCTTTCCATACCACCCGTTGGTATCTGTTCGCCACATGTACTCATGGAAAGGCCACCCTATAATCGTTGGAATCCCGGTGAAGGATGATACCCTTCCGAAGTAGGTATAATCCCCGCCCTCTGCCTCGACAATACCCTTGACCCCCGGGAGAGACCGGAGGAAAGCGATGGCAGAGGCATCGCCGGGGTGCGCGGTCTCGAGGTATGCCAGCCCGTCCAGTGTCCCGCCTGTATATGGGGGGTCGAGGGGGACAGCGAGCGGTGTAACAATCAGAATGACTGATACAACCGCCAGTGCCAGCCTCCCGGACCATGCAGGGAAGTATCCGGGGGGCACACGTCTGGCTGCCATCGTGGAGACCATGGAAAAGGAGGATGCCCCCATCAGCAGCCATGCTGGAATGTAGAACTTAAAGACGGTGTTCATCCGGTAATAGGTTTCACCCATGTTGTCTTTCAGGTAGAAAAATTCGCAGACAATGACAATTGCAAGGCCGAGCATGGCGAGTATCTCTGCAGGAGTTTGCCTCTTTCCTGCCAGCAGGTAAACAAGGGGTACAGTGGCAATGGCTGCTGCAGGGAATCCAGCCAGTGCAACGACTGCGGGAGCGATGAGAAAAAGGGGCCTTTTCCATATATCATGGGCCACGTAGAGTACCATCACGAGGATGAAAAACCCGTGGACGAGCAGGAACTCAACAGGTGCAGTGGGTGTATGGACGAGGCCCACTCCCAGAATGCCGCTCGTATTCATCTGGAGGTAAAAGGGGAGATAGCAGAGCACCGCAGTAACCGGTACAAGGAAAAAGAAAGACCCGTGCGCCTCAAGAATTATCGCGGGCACTCTCCCGATTCCGCCTAAGCATTGCGCACATCGGAGCTGAAGTCCAGATTTTGCTGAATTAACAAGACGCCGGACATACCCGGTAAGACCCCTCCAAAAACCGGTGTATTGTGGGGATTTTTTTGCCTGCCGCCAGATCATGAAGCCAAAGATGAGCGTTACCGGGGCATAGACAATAATATCCCATGTATTGATGGGCGGCATCGATCCAAGGGATAACCCGCAAATAAGGATGAGGAGTGCACGGCCCCACACATCCAGATCTTTGAACCGGAGGAGGGAGTAGACGAGCAGGAAAATAAAGAGGACCTGATTGAAAATCCCGATGACGTGGGGATGGACGTCACCCCACAGGAATGAAAAAAGGGGGTATTCATTGATTGTATTGGTAATTGTCCGCGTACTGTCCCAGAGGACAGAACCTGCGGCTTTCCCCTGGATAACCTGGAGGATGAAGGATGGGTTCACGATGACAAGAGTCGCGGGGACCATCCAGGGAAAACGGGGGGCTATCATCCTCCCAAGGGCATAGAGCAACACGGCAGAGAATCCAAACACCGTCGGGAGGACAAGGTTGAATGAGATCTGTGACGGTACTCCACTCGTGATGCCGAGCGCTCCGAACATCCAGTATCCAAGATAGTAATAGACGTTGAGATAACCGGAAGAAAACCAGGGGTCCAGGGGCGGCACAACCGGGACCCGCATGACGGATGCAAGGAATGCATGATCCATGAACTTTTCCGCATATGAAATACTTGGATTCGTGAAACGGACGCTCACCATCGAGAAGAAGAAGAGAAGGAAAGTAGCGACATAAATCCACTGTGCCGACCAGAACCTCCCTGAATACCCGTTCCTGGAAGCTGCAAGGAGAAACAGGGCCGCGAAAGGCACAAGTGCAAGGAAGACGGGGAGCCGGAAGAGACCGCAGTACCAACTGACGAGGGAAAAAAGGAGGAAGGATACGGGAAAAGAAACAGGGTAGGCATATCCGGCAAAGGCGCGCCTCAGATAGGGCCAGACCGAGACCTGAAGGAAGAAAAGGAGGAGGAGCCAGGAAAGAACCGACAGGATCTGAAATGTATAATCAACCAGACTTCATTCCCCCGAACCTGTCCTGGATTGCACTCCTGATGCTGTCAAGGACCCATCCTCCAAAGAAATAGATGGACACGATCCCACCTCCAAGCGTGATGAGATTTTTGATGAGGTGGTCAATAACCGCGATCATGGCTGCATCCGGTGCCGGAACACCCGCGAGGGTGAAGGTGAGTGCCAGTGCGAGTTCGTATGTACCAACACCACCAGGGGTCAGGGGAACTGCCTTGACGAGATTTCCGATCACGATGCCAAGGACGATCACCGCAAGGGGCACCTGTTCCTGGAACATCAATACCACAAAGACGCAGACTAGAACATCCATGAGCCATATCACGATCGAACTCACCGATAGGAAAAAAAGAGCCTTAAGGGAGAGGGACGCCTCTCTTACCTGCCCGACGATGGTGAGAACAACCCTCATTATGCGGTTTTCCGAGGAAACCTTTCCGGCCAGGACAAGGAAGAAAAAGAAGGTGATTCCACCAACAATGGGGACGATGATAATCGTGTAGAACCAGTCAGGAACGTTGAGCACGAACAGGAGCGAAACAGCCCCGAGGACTGCCACCATCAGGATGTCAAAGACACGTTCAACGACAAGCGATGAAATCCCCTGAGAGGCAGTTGACCCATACTCGTGGCGAAGGATAAATATCCGTACGAGGTCTCCCAGCCGCGCAGGCACGATCAGGTTTGCTGTCTGGCTCACAAAAATGCAGGCAACGGAAAAACCGGCTCCTGCAGGGATTCCCAGTGAGGAGAGGATACTCCTGTAACGGAGGCCCCTCAACCACCAGGCAGCAAGGCAGACACCTGCGGCTAGAACGAGGAAATACCACACAGCATGCTCTGCGGCAACGAGGAGGTCATCCCATATTGTGTAGAGCATGAAGACCACGATCCCCACAGCGAGCAGGGTCGAGATCACGATAGTGCTAGCCTTTTTCCACATGCAACTGCCACCACAGCCGGAGGATAGCCTTTCCCATCTGGTATACGTCCTTCCGTTTCACTGTCGTGCCCCTGCCTTCCCTCCACCTGACGGGTAACTCCCTGACCGAGTAACCCTTCCTCTGTGCTCTGACAAGAACCTCGGTATCCCAGAACCAGTGGGTATCCCTCACCTCGGGGAGAAGGGAGAGCAATCTCTCTTTCCGGAACGCCTTGAACCCGCACTGGTGATCATACACCCGTGAACCAAGTATGGTCCGGACGAGAAAATTATAGGACCTGCTGGCCAGTTCCCGGCTCCCGCTCCTGTCAATCCGGCTCCCGGGGAGGAGTCGTGAGCCGGTTGCGATGTCATAGCCCTCTCTGATAGCTCCAACCAGCTCGGGAAGGTGGGCGAGGTCTGTGGCGAGGTCAACATCGTAGTAGCAGACAATGTCTCCCCTTGCGACTGAGAATGCCCGGGCAAGTGCTCTTCCGCGGCCCAGGCGCTCGTCGCTGTGGAGGAGGAGGACGCGGTTGTCCCGGCTCTCCCAGTCCCTTACGACAAGGGCACTCCCGTCCGTGCTCCCGTCCTCTGCAATAATGAGCTCGAAGTCGGGGGAGACAGGTGCAATTGCTTCAAGAGATCGGGGAATAGCCACACTCAGGCTCTCCCTGTCGTTGAAAACGGGGATGACCACGGTCACAGTGTCTTTTGGCATAGTCAATCGGCCACATCCCTCCTGACGAGATCAGCGACTTCCCGCCCGGCTGCAATGGCCCCGTCCATGCTCCTTTCGGGATAGTTCGGTCCTGAGAACATTCCTGCAAAGTACAGGCCCCCTGCCCTGTAAGGCACGATTTTTTTGGCAAAACCCGTGGTATAGAGCGGCCCGGCCCAGGGATCGACTGCCATCCTCTGCCAGTGCACCTCGTCCCGTGTCACACCAAATCTCTGGCAAAAATCTGACAGCATCCTCTCGTCTGTCTTTTTGGGGAGGTCACCGTGAAAGTATGATGCCAGGTATACGAGGTGATCGCCGTAACGGTCCCGCGGAACAAAATTTGTATGGCATATAACCGCACCATAGGGTGCAGGATCCTTCATGTTCAGCCAGTAGATACCCCCGGCCACGTCTCTTTCGATTCCAAGGAGCATGCAGGCGGCTCCCTGGTAAGGTACGGGATCGATTCCGGTTACCGTTCCTGCGGGAAGGGCCTGGGGAGGGATGGTCGAAATGACAACATCGTACTTCTGGTCGTTTACCCTCCAGCCCCAGGTATCACGTGTGATCCTCGAGACAGCGTCTCCGAGACGGACGACACAATCCTTTCCGACATGGTCAGATAGGGCATTGATAAGGGTGTAAAAACCTCCTTTCAGGTATCCAAGACGCTCACCCGATAGGCCCCGGTTGGACCGGATGGCAATTCTGCTGACAAGCCAGGCCGCAGAGACCCTGTCGCGGAAGTCCCCGAACTTGCTCGCGAGGAGTGGTTCGAAGAAGGAAGCATATATGCGTTCACCCAGTTCGCTGATGATGAAATCACGGGCAGTAATCTCATCGAGGGATGCGGTATCCATTCTTCTGGACCGCAGGGTGATGAGTGCAAGTTTTGCCTTGTCCGGAAGCGACAGGTAGGGGTAGGACAGGATTTCACGCGGTGTGTTGAGGGGATAAATGCGGCCATCAATGTAATACCCGGTCGATCCCCTGAGCCATTCCAGCCTGTCCCGTATTCCGAGCGTGTCCAGAAGGGAGAAGAGATTGCTGTCACCTGCAAAACAGTGATGGTAGAACGATTCGATGTGCGTGTTCCCGATCTCGTAGGAGGAGACGCACCCGCCGAGGTGACTGCGTTTCTCGTAAAGGTCAACCTCATGCTCCTTCCCGAGGAAAAGGGCAGCACAGAGCCCGGTCAGCCCGCCCCCGACGATGCATATTTTCATGTCCGGTTCCTGGTACTGTTTGGAAAAGGGGGATGAAAAAGGCTCCGCATTGAAAATAATCTCCTTTAATTCGTTTTGCGGTAAGTCTGGAATAAGGAAAGTATTTGAACTTCCGAGAGAAAATCATAATAATCGGAGAAAATAAAGGTCCCTTCGTAATAACCGGGCTGGTGTTTCAGTTCCATGAAAATGTTTTTCATCGGGTTTGGTCAGGCAGGCGGCAAGATCGTGGATATGTTCCTTGAACAGGACAGGAAGATAGGGAGGAACAGTTTCAGGGGTATTGCAGTCAATACTGCCCGGACTGATCTCATGGGGTTAAAGCACATTGATATGAAAGACCGCATCCTCATCGGTCAGACTGTGGTGAAGGGCCATGGGGTCGGCACAGACAACGCCGCCGGGGCACGGATTACACTGGATGAGATCGACAGCATCGTGAGCGGCATCGACAGGAGGGGGACCCATGATGTGGATGCCTTCATGATTGTTGCAGGTCTCGGCGGAGGTACCGGTTCGGGAGGAACACCGGTTCTTGCCCGGGCATTAAAAAAGATTTACCGGGAACCTGTCTATGTTCTTGGTATCCTTCCTGCCCCGGAGGAAGGGAGGCTCTATTCCTATAATGCCGCCAGGAGTCTCACGACCCTGATCAAGGAAGCGGATAACACGTTCATCTTTGACAACAGCGCATGGAAGAACGAGGGGGAGAGTATAAAATCAGCATTCTCCCGTCTTAACGATGAAATTGTCCGCCGTTTCGGAGTCCTCTTCCGTGCCGGCGAAGTGGGATCCGCGGGCGTCGGAGAGATGGTCGTGGACTCGAGCGAAATCATCAACACGCTCCGGGGTGGCGGGATAACGTCGGTCGGGTATGCAATCACTGAAGTGGTCACCAAGAAGTCAAAACCATCCGTGAGCAGCCTCATCGGGGGGATAAAGGGAACCCTCCGGAAGAGAGAAGCGACAGAAGAGGTTCTTCTCGGGGAGGATCGGACGGCAAAGATAATCTCCCTTGTGCGGAGAGCCATGCTCGGGAGACTCACTCTCCCCTGTGATTACAGCACTGCCGAGAGAGCACTCGTCCTCGTTGCAGGCCCGCCCGATGAACTCGACCGGAAGGGAATCGAGAAAGCAAAGAGCTGGGTCGAAGAGAACATCGCGGGTGTGGAAGTCAGGGGAGGTGATTACCCTGTCAACAGCAGTTACGTTGCTGCAGTTGTTGTTCTTGCCACGATTGCCAATGCCCCGAGGATCCGGGAACTGATGGATATTGCCCGGACAACAAAGGAAGACGTGGCAAAGTCCCAGGAGAGAAAGCCCATAACACTTGATGAAGAGATAGAACCATTGTTCGAGTGATAGTATGCGGAATGTGTGTACGTGTGTTGTTGTTCTTTTCCTGTGCCTCCTTGTTCAGGGTATAGCAGCCATATCTGTGGGAAATATTGCCATTACTCCATCCGGGAGCCTCATTTCGGGCCAGACTCAGGTCAGGTCGACATTTATCATTGAATTCCCGGCCAGCGGGGGAAAGACATTCGATGATACGAATTCCCTCCAGCTGTCCAGTGAGATGGATAACCCCACATGGACCTATTCACTGGTCCTCGATGAAGTTGAAAATCCCTCGAAGACAGAGGTCGGCCAGAACGTCAATATCAACGGATGGCTTCTCTCTTACCCGGCAAAAAGGGAACTGTCCATGAAGGTGACGATGGAGGGGACCGCTCCGGTAGTGGACGGAACGAGCGAGAAAATCGTCATCGCGGTAAGGGAGCTCGACAGCAAGGGGAAGGCGATAGCCTCTTCCGAGGTGATCAAGAAAGCCCTGGTCATCAACCCGTCGCAGGTCAAGGAATCAATCCAGCAGGCCAGGGAAAAACTGGCCTCGTTACGTTCTGAGATTGATGCAGCAATGATCCCAGGACTTGACTTATCGGCTGTTGAGGCAAAATACAATGAGGCGAACACAGCCATCCAGAATGCAGACAGCACCAGCGATTATTCCCGGGCTCAGAGTTATCTGAATACAGCGATTAGTGCTATTTCGGATGCACAGACCCTCCTTTCAGAATTCACTATCCAGAAGACTCTCAATGATGCTGATGCCAAGATAGGTGAGGTCAGTTCACTTATCACGGATTTCCGGGTTAACAAAAGCATGGGGTCAGATCCCCGTCTTACACCCATCCTGCTGGCTCATGACAATGCAGCAGGTCTTGTGTCGGAAGCAAGGGATGCCCTCTCCGCAAAGAATTATGATCAGGCCCGCACTAAAGCCACAGATGCTGCAGCCAAAGCTGACGAGGCGCTGGCAGAGGCATACACACTGAAGCAACAGGTTGAATCCAACCCGCTGAGTGGCGCTGCGTCGATGGCAGCAGGGATCCTCGTGGGTGGCATGGTCATTATTGTTGCCGTTGTCGTTATCGCCATTGTTGCCATAGTGGGATACCTGCTCTTCCGCAGGCGGCGAAAATGGGACGAACTGGGCTGAACTCCATTTTTGCTTTTTCGAATTAACCGGTTTTTATTTTCCCCCACGGATTTTCATCGAAGAAAATTCTCTCTCTTTTTTTAATCAAACTGGTCGTTTTTCCGTCTCTCACGTCCGGAAGAACTCTACCGGCCGCGACCGTGGCGATAGGGTATCGGGGCGAGGTGAGAAAGGTTTGGTTTTGGTAAGGATCTATACCCGGGCATGCATGCCCTATTGTCATGGGTGGCGGCACACTCTCAAAAGGATCAATTTCCGCCGGGCGTCAGAAGAGAAAAATCCCATGCTGTCTTAAACAGGAGGGGAAAGATCTGCTTTTGCATAGAGACCCGGTTTTGTGAACACGTCAATGTTGATGCTACCGATTTTTCCGTCACGTTTGACATAGTATTCGAAGATACGGTTTTCGTTATCGTAGATAGAAAACCAGTAACAGAGCTTGTAGGTCTTCTTGTCATAACCCGGCAGGGCTGGATAACTTGCCTGGTCATGTGTGATCACCATGTCAGGGTCCACACTGAATATCGTTGCCTCATCCACGATCTTTCCATAGAAATGCATTTTGTTCCATCCATCCCCCCGGTAATACCAGGGGAGCGGCCAGTAGTTTTCAGAAGCGATGACGACAGAATCAGAGGCATCGATGAGTTTCATCACGATACGGAGATCCTCAGAGTTCTGCACCTGCACGATGGGCTCGTTGATATTGCCGGGGGAAAAGGAGACATGGAATGTCATCAGGATCAGGAAAGCGCACCCGGCCAGGGCAAAGACAACCTTCTTTTCGCTCATCAGGTACATGGAGACAAGTATGGCGGGGAGGAGCTGGTGGATGATCAGCCATGGCACCTTTTCACCGATATAGGCATAAGCGGCTACCGATGCAACGAACCAGGTGATGCAGAAGAGGAAGAAAAGTTCCCGTTTTGAATGAAAACCGGGTACGCGATTTTTGTTTTGTTTAAATAAGTCTTTGTAAGAACCATTTGTCTCTTCTACGTTTGGACCGGTCAATTGGTCATGGACTACTTCATCGGGGACTTCATTTCTCAAACGATGCACTTTCCAGTCATGGATACGGTTTTGAACACGTGCAACCAGGCCCGGGAACGGGTTGTGACGGTCAGCGAACTG
>Ga0067045_1002665_pt1 | contig 57857 bp, 49 predicted proteins | sample TerdegcTABiofilm_FD_59184 | JGI IMG/M metagenome (GOLD analysis project Ga0067045, IMG submission 59184) | Combined Assembly of (Gp0054472, Gp0054536) Wastewater bioreactor microbial communities from Singapore -Terephthalate degrading...
TCGCCGCCACGATGGCCTCGATGCTGGCGTGCAGCTTCTTGGGCGTGATCTGCAGGCGCTGGCGCTCCGAATGCAGCATGGTCAGCAACTGACGCCTGCGCGTGACCAGGGCCGCCAGCCACTGCTGGCGTTCATCGGCCAGAGGGCGCAGGAAGCGGCTGAGGTCCTCGCGACGCAGCAGCACCGAGCCCAGCTCGGCCAGTATGCGCGCGTCCACCGCGTCGGTCTTGGCCAGCCGTCCCATGGACTTGGCAAAGTCGCGCGCCTGGCGCGGATTGACCACTGCCACGGGCAAGCCCGCCGCCTGCAACGCACAGGCCAGAGCGGCCTCGTAACCGCCAGTGGCCTCCATCACCACCAGGCCAACACCCAGGGGCTTAAGCACCGCAGCCAGCGCCGAATGGCCCTCGGCATCGTTGGTCAACCGCTGGACATCGCTCTTGGCACCCAACACAAAAACATCCACGTGCGCCTTGGCCACGTCGATGCCTACCGTCACTGACGAAACAGACATGATCTCCAGATCCCTTGCTTGTGCATGCGCACTCATCGAAGGCGCGCGTAACCGTTCGGGCTTCACGAAGACCAGCGCGGCGGCCGTGCGTTCTGTACTCAGTCACGGGCTCGATCACCCCAGCCGCTACCAAACTGCACGGGCCGGTCTGGCCGCCTCAACGGCGGCCACACTCTACCGCGCCAGTCAGATATGAAGATACAAGCCACACCCACCACGGCTTCCGCGTCTGGTCTCGGGTGGGCCGTCAGTGGCGCACGCGCTGGTAGATCAGCAGGCTTTCTTTGCGGTCGGTCAGGCGCCGCACGGTGGCCCGAAATGCCCAGTCGGTCAGTTGCACGCGCTCATCGAGCGTGGGCTGGCTGTCGGGATCGACGACCAGCGTGCGACAGGCTTGGCCACTTTCCGCGCTGTCGGTGCGGACCAGCGTCAGGCGACCGTGATAGCCGAGTGCGGCGATCTGCGCCTGACTCAACCCGTCCACCAGCACGCAATTGCCCGGGGGCACCAGGGAGGCGATGCGCCGGCTGATCGGGCCGTAGCTGCGCGCATGATCGAGCAGAGGCAGCCACAGGCTCATCAACAGCAACCAGCACAGCGTGCTGCCGGCGGCCGGCAGCACCAGACTCTTCCACAGAGCTTTGCGGTGCGCACCCACGCGCCACGCCACCAGAACCAGCCAGGCCCCGGTGGCCAGCGCGGCCACCAGTAGCAGGCCGAAGGAGAACTCGGGCACGAAACCTGGGGCGAGCCGGGCCACGTTGGCCGCGGGTTTGGCCGGCACCCCCGTCATCATGGAGAGCCAGACCACCCACACGATCAAGGCACAGCTGCTGAAGAACAGCAGGGTGAACCAATCGATCAGGGCCGACATGCTGCGCCGCAAGGTGGGCAAGGCGAATGCGGCCAGGGCGGCCCAGGCGGGCAGCGACAGCAGCAAGGCCCGGTCGAAGCCCGGATTGAAGGCGCTGTCGAGAACAAGGCAGGCCACCACCCACAGGGGCAGCGCCAGATGCGGCGCGCGCCACTGGCGGCGCCAGCGCCAGAGTGTCCAGAGTGCCAGCGGCCAGGCGGGCCAGGCGAACCAGAGCAGCAAACGCGACCAGCGTTGCCAGCCGGCAAAAGTGGTATCGGTCAGCGCGAACCAGGACTGGGGCAGTGCCCAGACCCCCAGCCCGCACAGTACGGCAGCCGCCAGGAGCATGGCCATGCGCTGCAGACGGACCCGGCCGGCGGCTGCACCGGGGGGCTGCGGCGCGATCACGAGCAGCAGCGGCAGCACGGCACCGAGTGCGAGCGCCAACCAGGGGGCGCCACTCGACACCAGGGCGCCCAATCCGAGCACCCAGCCCAGCCAGCCGGCGCCGGACCACAGGCCATCCGGCAGCGCCAGCCGGGCGGCGCCGTAGAGCACCGCCGCCGTGGCACACAGGCGCACCAGATCCGGGGTGGTTTCGTGGCCCAGTTGCGCCAGGCCCAGGCTCGCCATCAGGGCCAGCAGGCCGGCATCGGCCAGGGCGCGGGCGTAGTCGGTGGGATGGGCTTCGCCACCGAATGCCAGGGTCACCGGCTGGGCCGCCGGTTGCCGGGCGAGGTGGAAGACCGCGTACCAGGTCAGTGCCAGCGTCAGCGCCAGCAGGGCCGCGAACGCCAGACGCACCGCCAGATCGGGCGAGAGAAATGGCAGGGCCTGGATGGCTGCCGCCCCGAGCCAGAAGGGCAGGGGGCCGGTCTCGCCGAGCGGCACGCCGAGCACCTGCGGAATGCCGAGCCCAGAGCCGCTGGCCATGCCCAGCATGGCGCCGAAGGCTTCGACATCGTTCACCTTCCAGGGCTCGCGGCCCAGAAAGCCTGGCAGCACGTAAGCCAGGCAGAACATCAGCAGGATCAGGCGGGGCAGCCTGCGCACGGCCGACTGGGTGACGATGGCGGGGGTGGTGGCGTTCACTGCGCGTGACTATACAAGTCTGGAGAGGGTGGGCGGATGAACGGGCAGGGCAACGGCGCCCAGGGGGAGATGTGCGGCGGCTGGCGCCACAAAGCAAAACAGCCGGCGCTGGGGCCGGCTGTTGCGTGACTGCGGACAAGGGCGCCGGACAGACCGGCGCCGATCACTTGGCAGCGGTCTTGGCGTAGCGGTTGCGGAAGCGCTCGACGCGGCCACCCATGTTGTCCACGCTCTTTTGCGTGCCGGTGTAGAAGGGGTGCGACTCGCTGGAGGTATCCAGCTTGAACAGTGGGTATTCCTTGCCGTCGAACGTGTCGGTTTCCTTGGTCGGCACGCACGAGCGCGTCACGAACTTGAAGCCGTTGGACAGGTCCACGAACAGCACTTCGCGGTAATCGGGGTGAATGCCTTCTTTCATGGCAATTCCTTGGTTCAGGTGCGACAGCCGCGGAAGAACCGTTCTTCCGTACTTGCCACAAGTTGCAAAGCTTTCGATTGTACCACCCCTGTTGCGCACGACCCCTCAAAAGAGCGTGCCACGGGGGGAGGCCGCGTCAGCGGCACAGGGGACTTATCCCCCTCTGCGCATCATGTCGAAGAACTCGGAGTTGTTCTTCGTGGCCTTCATGCTCTTGAGCACCATTTCCATGGCCTCGATCTCGTCCATGTTGTACATGAACTGGCGCAGGATACGGGTCTTCTGCAGGATCTCGGGGGCCAGCAGCAGTTCCTCGCGGCGGGTGCCGCTGCGGTTGAGCTGGATCGAGGGGAAGACGCGCTTTTCGTACAGGCGGCGGTCGAGGTGGATTTCGCTGTTGCCGGTGCCCTTGAATTCTTCAAAGATCACTTCGTCCATGCGGCTGCCGGTGTCGACCAGCGCGGTGGCGATGATGGTCAGCGAACCGCCTTCTTCCACGTTGCGGGCGGCGCCGAAGAAGCGCTTGGGGCGCTGCAGGGCGTTGGCGTCGACACCGCCGGTCAGCACCTTGCCGGAGCTGGGCAGCACGTTGTTGTAGGCGCGGGCCAGTCGGGTGATGGAGTCCAGCAGGATCACCACGTCCTTCTTGAGCTCGACCAAGCGCTTGGCGCGCTCGATCACCATTTCGGCCACGTGCACGTGGCGTGCCGCTGGCTCGTCGAAAGTCGATGCGATCACGTCACCGCGCACGGTGCGCTGCATTTCGGTCACTTCTTCCGGGCGCTCGTCCACCAGCAGCACCATCAGCTCCACCTCGGGGTGGTTGGCCGTGATGGCGTGGCAGATGTGCTGCATCATCACCGTCTTGCCGCTCTTGGGCGGGGCGACGATCAGCGCGCGCTGGCCCTTGCCGATGGGCGAGATGATGTCGATGACGCGGCCGGTGATGTTTTCTTCGCTCTTGATGTCGCGTTCCAGGCGCATCTGCTGCTTGGGAAACAGCGGCGTCAGGTTTTCGAACATCACCTTGTGCTTGTTCGCCTCGGGCGGCAGGCCGTTGATGGCGTCCAGCTTGTTGAGCGCGAAGTAGCGTTCGCCATCCTTGGGGATGCGCACTTCACCCTCGATCATGTCGCCGGTGTGCAGGTTGAAGCGGCGGATCTGGCTCGGCGAGATGTAGATGTCGTCGGTGGACGCCGTGAAGCTGGTGTCCATGTTGCGCAGGAAGCCGAAGCCGTCGGGCAGTACCTCCAGCACGCCGTCGGCGTTGACCTGCTCGCCGGCCTTGGCGCGCTTCTTGATGATGGCGAACATCAGCTCCTGCTTGCGCATGCGGCCGGTGTTCTCGATTTCCAGGGCTTCAGCCTGCTTGAGCACTTCGGACACGTGAAGTGCCTTGAGTTCGTTCAGGTGCATCAGAATCGCTCCGCAAAAGGAGTCTGGTGTGTCGAAATCAGGGGGAGGGGGCGCTTGGGTCCGGGAACCGGGACGTTGCGCTGATCAGAGAGGCTGGACCGCGAGGGTCAGCAATTGCGCGGATTATGACAGGAAAAACCGCTCCGGCTGGCGGGGAATCTTGCCAAAAAATGCCGCCAGCGGCGGCAGGCAAGCCAAACGGGCGGCCCAGGCCGCCCGCATCACGGCGCTCAGGCCGCCAGTTGCTGGTCCAGGAACGCGGTCAGCTGGGCTTTGCTCAGCGCGCCCACCTTGGTGGCGGCGACCTGGCCGTCCTTGAACAGGATCAGCGTGGGAATGCCGCGAATGCCGAACTTGGCGGGGATTTCGCGGTTTTCGTCCACATTGACCTTGGCGATCTGCAGCTTGCCGTCGTAGCTGCCGGCCACTTCGTCGAGGATCGGGGCGATCATCTTGCAGGGGCCGCACCATTCGGCCCAGAAATCCACCAGCACCGGCGCCTTGGCGCTCAGCACATCGGCCTGGAAAGTGGCATCGGAAACGTGTTTGATCAGATCGTTGGCCATGGTGGGTCCTACGCGTTTTTCTCAACAGGGGGGATGGGCACGGATCGTGGCAGGCATACTCGGCCGGCCAGCCGCAAAACAGGGTTGATTGTGACAGAAACGCTATTTCCATGACGCCGGCCAGCCCACCCATCCCTGACGCCGCCGGGGTCGGCAGACCCGGCCCGAACGACTGTCTTTTGCCGGTCGACGTCCAGTGGGACGCGCTGCTCCTGCGTGTGCGCCAGCGCATCGATGCCCACGGGGCCGACCCGGGCCGGGTGCTGGTGCTGGTGCCCTACGCCCAGATGATGGATGCCGGGCGTCGTGCCTGGGCCCGCCACCAGCCGCAGGGCTTTGCACCCCGCTTTGAATCCACCCGCAACTGGGCGGCCAGCCTGCAGCCCTTCCTGCCCGGGCCCACCGACATGGCCGCCGACGGCGCGCGCGACAGCCTGGTCGCTGCGAGCCTGCTGGATCGCGTGGCCGGTCGCCAGCTCGACCCTGGGCTGCGCGCCACGCTGGTGAGCCGCCTGGTCGACACCGCGCGCCAGCTCGCGCCGTTGGCCGCGGCCCAGGCGCCCGCGGACCGCGCGCGTTGGGAGGCGGAACTGCGTCCCCAGCTCGCCACCGGCAGCGCCCTGCTGCAGTGGGAAGGGCTGGTGGCCTCGGTGGCGCTGGCTTGGGCGGGCTTGTCGGGCTACGCCACCGATGCCTTGTGGAGCGACCAGGCCGCGCCCGGCGTGGCGGCGGACCTGCTGCTGCTCGTGCCCGGCTTCCAGAACGATCCACTGGCCGAAGCCTTGCTTACCCGTTGGGGGGGGCGGGGACTGTCTCTTGAATGGCCGGAGAGCCGCCCCGACCCAGTGGCCATCGGAGCCATCGCACCATGGCCCGAGCCCGTGTGCCTGCACGCCTGCGACGACGCCGAGGACGAGGCCGGCCGCGCCGCTGCGTGCGTGCTGGCCCACGTGCAGGCAGAGCGGCAGCCCGTGGCGCTGGTCGCCCTGGACCGGTTGCTCACGCGCCGCATCGGCGCGCTGCTGGCCGGCGCCGGCCTGAGCGTGCGTGACGAGACCGGCTGGAAGCTGTCCACCACGCACGCTGCGGCCCGCGTGATCAGCCTGTTGCGCGCGGCCGATCGCCATGCGCGTACCGACGCGGTGCTCGACTGGCTCAAGCAGGCGCAGCGCTGGCCGGATGCCGCAGTCGATCCGCTGGAGCGCCTGGTGCGCCTGCATGGCCTGCCGGCCTGGCGCAGTGTGCCGACCCATCCGGACACCATGGCCGCGGTGCCCGACGGCGTGGTCGACTTGCTGGCCGGTTTGCAGGCTGCGCGCCCGCTGCGCGCCTGGCTCGAAAACCTGGCGCAGGCGCTGCGTGACAGCGGTGACTGGGATGCGCTGGCGCAAGATGCCGCCGGCCAGCGTGTGATCGAGGTCCTGCGTCTGCAGGCGGGCGCGGCCCACGAACTGGCCGCGCTGACCGGCGATGCCGCCGAAGGCGAGGGCCAGGCCCCGCCGCCGCGCCGCTGGTCACTGCCGGCGTTCACCGCCTGGGTGCGCGACGCGCTGGAGGCCGCCAGTTTCCTGCCCGAGCAGGCCGGGTGCCCGCAGGCCCAGGTGGTGGTGCTGCCACTGGCCCAGTTGCTGGGCCGGGCGTTTGCCGCCACGGTGGCGCCCGGTTGTGACGAGGCGCATCTGCCCGTCAGCCCCGAGCCTCCTGGCACCTGGCGGGCCGATCAGCGTGCCCTGCTGGGCCTGCCCGACCGGCCGGCCCTCGCGCAAGCCGCGGCCCAGGCCTGGGCCCATCTGCTCACCCAGCCCCGGCTGGACTTGCTCTGGCGCCGTCAGGACCAGGGCGATGCGGTGCTGCCCGCGGCCTGGGTGCGGGCCTTGGCCGGTCGCGCCAGCGGTGGCCGCACGGCGGTTGAGGCCACCGACCCGCGGACCATGCGCACACTGCCGGCGGCGTTGCCGCCCGAGCCGCTTCCGGTTGCGGGCGACCTGCTGCCCGAGGCGCTTTCGGCCAGTGCCTACCAGGACTTGCGCGACTGCCCGTACCGTTTCTTCGCGCTGCGCCAGTTGCGCCTGCAAAGTGCCGACGAGATCGAGGCCGGCCCCGACAAGCGCGACATGGGCAACTGGCTTCACGCCGTGCTGCGCGCCTTCCACGAAGGCCGCGAGTCCGACGACCCGGCCCGCAACGAGGTCGGCGACCGCACGCGCCTTGACAGCCTGGCGCTGGTGGAGGCCCGTCGCATGGGCCTGATGGCCGCCGAAGGCCAGCCCGCCAGCGACGACAGCGCGGCTTTCCTGCCGTTTCTGGCGTCGTGGCCCGCGCTGCGCGATGGGTACCTCGCCTGGCTGGCGGGCTACGAACAGGGCGGCAGCGGTCCGCGTTTTCACCAGGCCGAGCAGGCGATCACGCAGCCGCTCGGACCGTGGCGCCTGTACGGCAAGCTCGACCGCATCGACCGCGCAGCCACCGGCGAGGGGGCCGGCTTCGTGGTGCTCGATTACAAGACCGAGCCGCGTCTGCGCACCCAGGATCGGGTCAAGGAGCCGCTGGAGGACACGCAGATCGCCTTTTACGCCGCGCTGATGGGCGCTGCACCGGGCGATCTGCCGGTGCGCGGCGGCTACCTCAGCATCACCGACAGCCGCGACCCCGCAGAAGCCACGCGCTTTGTCGAGCAGACCGAACTGGCCGTGGCGCGCGAACACCTGCTGCACGGCATTCGCCACGACCTCGAACGCATCGGCGCCGGGCATCCGCTGCCGCCGCTCGGCGAAGGTCGCGCTTGCGAACACTGTGCCGCACGCGGCCTGTGTCGGCGCGATTTCCGGGAGGGGCTGGCATGACGCATACCCCGAACACGGCCCAGGCCGCCTACCGCATCGATGGCGAACTGGTGGCGCGCCCGGCGTTCTACGCCGTGGCCTGCGATCCTGCGCGCAGCGTCGCCGTGGAAGCCTGCGCCGGTGCCGGCAAGACCTGGATGCTGGTCTCGCGCATCCTGCGCGCCTTGCTCGACGGTACCGAGCCGCAGGACATCCTGGCCATCACCTTCACCAAGAAGGCCGCGGGCGAGATGCGCGAGCGCCTGCAGGACTGGACGGCGGCTTTCGCCGGGCAACCCCAAGCCGCGCTGGCCACCGAGCTGCAATTGCGCGGCATGGCGGCGGCCGACGCGCAGCGCCGCGCTGCCGATCTGCAGGGCCTGCACCAGCGCCTGCTCGCCCATGGCCGGCCGGTGCAGATCCGCACTTTCCACAGCTGGTTCGCATCGCTGTTGCGCAGCGCGCCGCTGGCGGTGCTGGACGAGCTGGAGCTGCCCGCCGAGCACGAACTGTTGGAGGACGATGCCCAGGCCGCCGAACTGGCCTGGCCGCGCTTTTACGCCAGCGTGGACGCCGACGCCGGCCTGCGGCAGGACTTCCTCGATAGCGTGGCCCTGCATGGCCGCAGCCAGACACTCAAGGCCCTGGCCAATGCCCTGGCCAAGCGGGTGGAGTTCGCCCTGGCCGACCGCGACGGCGTGGTGGACGGCTCTGTCGAGCCTTTTGTGCAGCGGTATCCGGCGCTGGCCGCCTTCGAGGTGCCGGCGCAGGCCTTGGCCGGCGAAGCCTGCCGTGCGCGCTGGCTGGGCTGGGCGCGCGAACTGGGTGCGGAAAAGAACAAGACCCCGCAAAAGGCCGGCGACGCCGTGGTCGATGCGTTTGCCGACGCGGACGACACCTCGGTGCCGGCCCTGGCGCGCCGCCTGCGGGCACTGCGCAAGGCCTTTTTTGTCGCCAGCGAAGACCGCCTCACCAACCACCTGGCCAAGTTCCCCGCCGCGCAGGCGGTCGAAGCCGAACTGCAAACCCTGCTGGCCGCCGACCGCCAGCACGCCGCCTGGCTGCACCAGCAGCGCATGGCCCGGCTCACGCGGGCGCTGATCGCCGCGTTTGCTGCGCTCAAGCGCGAGCGAGGCTGGGTTGACATGAACGATGTGGAAGGCGCCGCACGCCGTCTGCTCGCCGACGCCGAACTCTCGGGCTGGCTGCAGCAGCGGCTGGACGCCCGCGTGCGCCACCTGCTGATCGACGAGTTCCAGGACACCAACCCGCTGCAATGGCAGGCGCTCTATGGCTGGCTCTCGGCGTATGCCGGCGCGGGCAGCGGTGAGGCGCCGCGCGTGTTTCTGGTCGGGGATCCCAAGCAGTCCATCTACCGCTTCCGCCGTGCCGAACCCCAGGTGTTCAAAGCTGCCCAGCACTTCGTGGTGCACGGACTGGGTGGGGCGCTGCTCAGTTGCGACCACACCCGCCGCTGTGCCACCGGTGTGGTGGACGTGCTCAACACCGTGATGTTGGGTGCCGAGACCGACGCCGGCTATGCGGGCTTTCGCCCCCACACCACCGAAAGCGCCGAAGCCGGTGCGGCGCTGGCGCTGCCACCGATTGAGCGCCCCGAGCGCGGCCACGATGCTCCGGCGGCCGCCGACACCGGCGAGGGCCCCGCCTGGCGCGACAGCCTCGGCACGCCGCGGGTGGTGCCGGAGGAAAAGCTCAGCGCGCTTGAAGCGCGGCAGGCGGCCGACTGGCTGGCCGCGGAAATCGGCCAGGGCGCGCTGCAACCACAGGACGTGATGGTGCTCTCCCGCAAACGCGAGCGCCTGGGCTGGCTGCACGACGCCCTGGCCGAACGCGGCATTGCCGGCGAACAGCCCGAACGCCAGGACCTGGCCGACCACCCGGTGGCGCAAGACCTGATCGCGCTGCTCGACGCACTGGTATCGCCGGCGCACGACCTCAGCCTGGCGCGCGCGCTCAAGTCGCCCGTGTTCGGGCTCGACGACGCCGCGCTGGCCCGCATCGCCCGGCTGTGCCGACGCGCGGCGGCGAAACCGGCGGCTGGCGGTGGGGAATCCTCGCGCGCCGATTCCCCGCGTTGGTGGGCGGTGTTGCAGGCGCTGGCCAGCGGCGGGGAGGGCGCCTCGGACGATCCGGTGGTGGACGCTCCACTGGCCCAGGTGGCGCGCACCCTGGCGGGCTGGCGCGCGTGTCTGCAAACCCTGCCACCGCACGATGCCCTCTCGGTCATCTACCGCGAGGGCGATGTGTTCGCGCGCTACGCCAGTGCCGTGCCGCCGCGGCAGCGCGAGAGCGCGCGCCTGGCGCTGCAGGCCGTGCTGGCGCAGGCGCTCGCGCAGGATGGCGGGCGTTTTCTCACCGCCTACCGCTTCGTGCGCGCGCTCAAGGCGGGGGGCATCCGCCTGCCCCAGCCGGCCCGGCCGCAGGCGGTGCGCCTGCTCACCATCCACGGCGCCAAGGGCTTGGAGGCGCACACCGTGCTGCTGCTCGATACCGACGCACCGCCCCCGATGGCCGAGAGCATGGGCGTGCTGGTGGACTGGCCGGGCGAGGCGGCGGCGCCCACGCGCTTCGTGTTCCTGGCCAGCGAAAAGACCCCGCCCGCCTGCGCTGCCGATCTGCTCGCCCGTGAGCAGCAGGCGCGCGCGCTCGAAGAGCTCAACGCGCTGTACGTGGCGCTGACCCGCGCGGCCGACCGCCTGGTGATTTCCAGCGTGCAACCGCACCGGCGCGGCGATCTGCCCACCTGGCGCGCGCGCATCGAACCCCTGACGCAGCCCGTGCCCGTCGTGGCCGCTACTTCCCCCAACGCGGTCGCGGGCGTGCCGGTCGAGCCGGCGGTGGTGCGCGATCTGCCGGTCTGGAGCCCGGCCGAAACGGTCCCGCCTGCTGCGGCCAGCGCAGCGCCCGGCCAGCCCGCTCCGGTGCCGGAAGACGATGCCCGCACCCGCGTCGGGCTGGCCTTGCACCGCTTGCTGCAATGGGTGCCCACGCCAGCAACTGGTTTCCGCTGGGATGTGCTGCACCGCCAGGCGGTGGCGCGCGAATTCGGGCTCACGCCCGAACAGGCCGGCGAAGCGCTGCGCATGGCCGAGGCCGTGCTTGGCGGCGACGCGGCTTGGGCGTGGGACGCCAGCTTGCTCGCGCACTGGGGCAGCGAGGTGGACATCTGGGCCAACGGCCAGTTGCTGCGCATGGACCGTCTCGTGCGCCGTGCTGACACGGGCTGCTGGTGGGTGCTGGACTACAAGAGCGCCACCCACCCGGAACGGCAGGCCGCGCTGCGCGAGCAACTGCACGGCTACCATCGCGCGCTGTCCCAAGCCCGTCCCGGCGAACCGGTGCGGGTGGCCTTCGTCAACCCGAACGGCCAACTGATCGAAATTCCTGTGCCCGCATGACCGCCCCCACCTCCGAAGCTCCCGCCCCGCTGCTGTCCGAAGCCATCGTCATCGGTGGAGGCCCGGCCGGCCTCATGGCGGCCGAAGTGCTGTCGCGTGCCGGTGTCGCTGTCGATCTGTTCGATGCCATGCCCTCGGTCGGCCGCAAGTTCCTGCTGGCGGGCAAAGGCGGCATGAACCTCACGCACGCCGAGCCGTTCGACGCCTTCGCCGACCGCTATGGCGAGCGCTCGGCGGTGTTGCGCCCCTGGCTCGAAGCCTTCGGGCCCGCCCAGGTGCGCGACTGGGCCGCCAGCCTGGGCATCGACACCTTCGTGGGCAGTTCCCAGCGCGTGTTTCCGACTGACATGAAAGCCGCGCCCCTGCTGCGCGCCTGGCTGCAGCGCCTGCGCCACCCGGGCAACGGGGGCGTGCCGGTGCGCTTTCATATGCGCCACCGCTGCCTGGGGCCGACGCCGCAAACGGGTGGCGCCGCGGGCACGACCGCCTGGCGCTTCGACACCCCGCAGGGGCCGTGCACGGTGCAAGCCCGGGCCACCGTGCTGGCCCTGGGCGGGGGCAGTTGGGCCCGGCTCGGTTCGGACGGTGCCTGGCAAGGCTGGCTGTCCACCGCGGCCGGTGCGCAGGCGGTGGCACCGCTGGTGCCGGCCAACTGTGGTTTCGACGTGCAGGGCTCGCCTGTGCACGGTGTGGCTGCCGGGTGGAGCCCGTTCTTCCGCGACCGTTTTGCCGGCCAGCCGTTCAAGTCGGTGGCGATCCGTTTCGAAGGCGATCACGGGCCGTCTTTCCACCGCAAAGGCGAATTCGTCGCCACCGCCACCGGGGTGGAGGGCAGCCTGATCTACGCCGTCTCGTCCGCCTTGCGCGAGCAGATCGCCCGCAGCGGCCGCGCCACCTTCTGGCTCGACCTTTTGCCCGATCGCAGCCCGGAACAGGTTCGCGCCCAGGTTGCACACCCACGCGGCGCACGCAGCGTGTCGGCCCACCTCAAAAGCCGGCTGGGGATCGACGGCATCAAGATGGCGCTGCTCAACGAACTGCTGACCCGCGAACAACTGCACGATCCGCAAGCATTGGCCAGCGCCATCCAGGCATTGCCGGTCACGGTGGTGGGGCCGCGCCCCATCGACGAAGCGATCAGCAGCGCGGGCGGCGTGCGCTTTGAGTCGATGGATGAGCACGGCATGCTGACCGGGCTCCCCGGGTGCTTCTGCGCGGGCGAAATGCTCGACTGGGAAGCGCCCACGGGGGGCTATCTGCTCACCGCCTGCCTGGCCAGTGGCCAGCGGGCCGGGCAGGGGGCCTGGCAATATCTGTGCGGTTGACTGAAGCTGGCAGTCATGCAGAGGTCATGACAGCGCCTTGGGATGGTCACGCGTCTGTCACCGAAACCGGCCAACCTCTGCTTTTGGGCCTGACCGGTCTTCCCGTTGTCTTTCGGAGCTGTTTCATGTCGTCTGCTGTCTGCGGCCGCCGCCCTTTTCTGCAAGCCCTCATCACCACCGCACTGACCGGCACCACCTGGACGGTGCAGGCGCAGAGCGCGCCGTCTTCTGCCTGGCACGGCCAGCGGCCCATCCGCATCGTCGTGCCCTTTGCGCCCGGTGCCGGGACCGACGCCATGGGGCGTCTGGTCGCCGGCAAACTGAGCGAGTTGCTGGGCACCAGCGTGGTGGTGGAGAACCGAACCGGCGCGTCGGGCGCCATCGGTGCGCAGGAGGTGGCGAAGGCCCCGCCCGATGGCCACAGCTTGCTGCTGGCGGCAGCGCCGTTCACCACCGTGCCCGCCGCCTTGCCCACCGCCGGCTATGACCCCATCGCCAGCTTTGCGCCCGTTGGCATGATTGCCCACGGACCGCTGGTCTGGGTGGCCAACCAAGACGTGCCGGCGAGCACACTGCCCGAGCTCGTGGCCTGGGCCCGGCAGCGGCCCGGCACGCTCAATTACGGCTCGGCCGGGGTGGGTGGTATCAACCATCTGCTGCTCGAATCGCTCGAAGCGCGCACCGGCGTCTTCATCACCCACATTCCGTACCGCGGTATCGCCCCGGCCACGCTCGACGCTGTCGCCGGGCAGGTGCAACTGCTCACCGGCACCATTCCCGCACTCGCCCCATACATTCGTGACGGCAAGCTCAAGGCACTGGCGGTCACCAGCCCTGAGCGAAGCCCGGCGTTGCCCCAGGTGCCGGGCATGAAAGAGGCTGGCATGGCCGACTTCAATGTGCTCAATTACTTTGCCCTGGTGGCGCCCAAAGGCACGCCCGAGGCTGTGGTGCAACAGATCAACGCAGCATTGGCCAAAGTGGTGGACATGCCCGATGTGAAGGAGCGGCTGGGCCGCGATGCCCTGACCGCAGCCGTGGGCCGCCCCGATGAGCTGGGCCGCTTTTTGCAGCGCGATTACGAGAGTTGGAAGGCTGTTGTCAGGAAGCAGGGGCTGAAAATCGAGGCGTTTTGATGGGTTGATCAAAACGGAAACATTTATACGCATTTTGTTTCGGAAGAAGCGGTGTTTTGTGAGGAGTTCAGCTTTTTTACTTAATTTGTAAGCTAAGATAGTCGAGCTGTCGCAACTATCAGGAGGAGGAGGCCGCAGCCCCGCACCGCAGGTTTATGGGTGCCGTGGGCATGCAGGCCCCATGCGGTCACCATGCTTGACTGTCCGGATCTCGCCGTGCCGAGAGAGGTGATGCAACACGTCGTGCACGTGGAGTCATCACTCAATCCATTTGCCATCGGGGTGGTTGGCGGGTATCTGGCCCGCCAACCCCGAAGCCTGGACGACGCTCTTGAGGCTGTGCAAACCCTCAAGGACGAGGGTTACAACTTTTCCGTCGGCATCGCGCAGGTCAACCGCTACAACCTGGCCAAGTACGGCCTCCAGACCTACGCCCAGGCCTTCGAGGTCTGTCCCAATCTCCAGGCCGGTGCGCGCATTCTTCGTGAGTGCTACGACCGTGCCCGCGACTGGGGCAAGGCCTTCAGCTGCTACTACTCCGGCAATTTCGTCACCGGCTTCGAGCACGGCTACGTGCAGAAGATTTTTGCGTCCATGCGCAGGGCGCAGGACCAGGCGGTGCAGACCGCCGAAGTCCGCATCATTCCCTACAACAACGCCCAACCGCGCAAGCCTGCGCGCGACGATGGCGTGCCATTGCGCGCCGGTGAAGGGGCGCCGCCCACGACGACGGCGGTTGCGCCAGCACAACCGGCCGCACCCGCCAACAGCCCGTCACCGGGGATGATCATGCCGCCCACCGGCGCGGGTGCCGGGCGCGGCCTGGCGGGCATCCCTTTGCAGGTGGTGGGGGGCGATGGCAATCCCTACCAGACCCGCATCGTGCCCGCGGCACCGCAGCCCGGGCCTGCCGCCACAGCGCCGGGCGCCCAACTGCCCTTGCCCCATCCCGATGCTCCCCTGGCTGCCCGGCCCGCGTCTCGGCGTGTGGTGTCCCGGGAGGCCAAAGGGGGCGCCTTGCTCCACATCCCAGAGTCTTCAGGTTTGCCTGAGAACCGGGCCGGCCGTTCGCCGGACGGTGCCCGTGAGCCGGCTTCGCCGGCGGACGCTTCGCCGTCCGACAAGTCGTTCGTTTTTTGATCTTCCTGCCAACAAGAAAGGTGATTTATGCAATGTAACAAGCCACTGATTTCCCGCCTGGAGCTCCAGACCCTGGCATTCATGGTCGCTGGATTCGCGCTGCTGGCGGCCGCGCCGGAGGCCTGGGCGGCCGGCGACGAGGGCTTTGCCGCTGCCTGCAACAAGGTCGACAAGTTCTTCAAGAACTTCGAAGTCATTCTGAAGGTGATTTCCATCACCGTGGTGACCATCGCCGTGGTGTTTGCCGGCTACCAGATTGCCTTCGCCCACAAGCGCATGTCGGACGTGGCCCCGATCCTGATCGGGGGGCTGCTGATCGGTGGCGCCGGCACCATTGCCGGCTGGTTCGTCAGCGGTTGGGGCTCTTCCGATTGCACCGAAGTGACGCTGCTGACCGTGCAACGGCTTTTCGCGTGAAGAAGGACGTCCTTTTTCGCGGATGTACCCGGCCCCCGATGATCTTCGGGGTGCCTTACGTGCCGTTTCTCGTGGGCGTCGGCGTTCCGCTGCTGCTGGCGATGTACGTGTCGCTCTACATCCTCCTGGTCATTCCCTTTGTCATCGTGGTGATGCGTCTGATGGCCAAGAAGGATGAGCTGATCTTCAGGCTGATCGGCCTGAACCTTGTGTTTCGTTTCCTTCCCCGCAACCCCGCCATCTACGGTGCCTCGTGGGTATTTGGTCCATCCCGGTACCGCAAAGACGCCCACCGTCTGGACGGCTACCGGGAATGGATGTAACGGGGCGCAGCCGCCCAAAGAAGCATGTTCACCGCTGACGCCAACTACAGCAACTTCGTCCCGTTCAGCACGCACGTCGATTCGCACGTCGTGAAGACGCGCGAGGGTGACTACCTCATCACCTGGCTGCTCAGCGGGTTCCCTTTCGTGGGGCGTGAAGACTGGGAGCTCGAACACCGGCACCGTACCTTCAACAGCCTGCTGCAAAGCCTGCGCGCGCCGGACTTCGAAAACCTCGCGTTCTGGGCGCACGACATCCGTCGGCGGCGCAGGATCAACGCCGACGCGAAGTTCCCGTACCGCTTCAGCCAGGACCTGCACGACCGGTACATGGAGCGCCTCTCCACGAAGCGCCTCATGCAGAACGAGCTGTACCTGACCATGATCTACCGGCCCGTGGTCAGCGGCAAACGCTTCACGGCCATGGCGCGTGACGTCAACGTCCTGCGGCAGGAAGAAAAAGCCTGCCTCGAAAAAATCTACGAACTGGCTGGCAACGTCGAGGTGCTGCTGGCCGACTACGCCCCCTACCGGCTCGGGCTGTACGAAAGCGTGCACAAGCAGGTGTTTTCCGAGAACTTGGAGTTCTACGGCTACCTGCTCAACCACACCGACGAGCCCGTGCCCGTGCTCCCGGCGCCCATCTACAGCTACCTGCCCACCAGCCGCCACATGTTCAACCCGGGCAGTGGCGACTATGCCATCCGCACCAGCGATGGCGACAACCACTTCGGCGCCATCCTGAACATCAAGGAGTACGCCGACAGCAGCTGGCCAGGCATTCTCAACGGCCTCAAGTACCTGGAGTTCGAGTACGTCGTCACGCACTCGTTCACGCCCATGAGCCGGTATGACTCCATGAAGGCCCTGCAGCGCACCAAGGGCGCCATGCTGTCGTCCGAAGACAAGGCCGTCAGCCAGATCGTCGAGCTCGACTTTGCCATGGACCAGCTCGCATCCGGCAACTTCGTGCTGGGCCAGTACCACTTCAACATGGCGATCTACGCCGCCAACCAGGACGACCTCTACCTCAACGTGGCCCAGGCACGTGCGCAACTGTCGGGGGCGAGTTTTGTCACCGTCAAGGAAGACGTGGCGGTGGCCGCCGCCTACTACGCGCAACTGCCTTGCAACTGGCGCTTCCGCCCGCGCATGGCCAACCTGAGCTCGCTCAACTTCCTGGGGCTTTGCCCGCTGCACAACTTCGCCACCGGCAAACCCAATTTCAACCCCTGGGGCTCGTCCGTCAGCGTGCTGCAGACGCTGAACAATCAGGCCTATCACTTCAACTTCCACGCCACCAAACCGAACGAATACTCCCTTGGCGAAAAAGCCGTGGCCAACACCATGGTGATCGGCAAGTCCGGCACCGGCAAGACCGCGCTCATCAACTTCCTGCTGGCGCAGATCCAGAAGTTGCAACCCGAGCCCACGGTCTTCTTTTTCGACAAGGACAAGGGTGCGCAGATCTTCATCCAGGCCTGCGGGGGGCGTTACTTCTCGCTGGAAAAGGGCAAGCCCACGGGCTTCAACCCCTTGCAATGTGCCAACACGCCCGAGAACGAGCAGTTTCTGATCGAACTCGTGCAAACGCTGTGCGGCAAGGAAAAGTACACCGCCACCGAACAGGACGACCTCATCCGTGCGGTGCGCGCCATCCTCGACACGCCCGTGCACCTGCGCACCATGACCAACCTGCGCAAGAGCCTGCCCAACATGGGGGAAGGCAGCCTCTACGAATCGCTGTCCATCTGGTGCAAGGGCGGTCCCTCGGCCTGGGTGTTCGACAACCCGACCGACAACATCGAATTCGGCAACGCCAACATCATCGGCTTCGACTACACCGAAGTCATCGAAGACAGCAAGACGCGCGAGCCCATCATCCAGTACCTGCTGCACCGGATGGAAAGCCTCATTGACGGCCGCCCCTTCATCTACGTGATGGACGAATTCTGGAAAGTGCTCGAAGGCAAAGGCGGCCTAAAGGACTTCGCCAAGAACAAGCAGAAGACCATCCGCAAGCAGAACGGTCTGGGCATCTTCGCCACCCAGAGCCCGCAGGACGCCATCAACAGCGACATCTCGGCCGCCCTCATCGAGCAGACGGCCACCATGATCCTGCTGCCCAACCCCAACGCCGACCCGCGCGACTACATGGACGGCCTCAAGCTCACCCGGGCCGAATTCGACCTTGTGGTCGGGCTGGACGAGCGCAGCCGGTGCTTTCTGGTCAAGCAGGGCCACAACGCCGTGCTGTGCCAGCTCAACCTCAACGGCATGGACGACGAACTGGCGGTGCTTTCAGGCTCCAGCGACAACGTCGAAATCCTCAACGAACTGCTAGCCAGCCATCCCACGCCGGAACTGCCCGACACCTGGCTGTCCGAATTCCACGCCCGCCGCAAAGGCCTCAAGCGGCAGCGGGATACCCACATGGCCAACCACCACGAGTTCTTGCGCCACGCCGAAACGTCGGACGCCTGAACCAGAAAAACCGCGCGAACAGGGAGAAGAACAGATGCATGCCAAGAACAAGACACACAAGACACGAGCTTTACTAGCGGCCTTGGCGCTGATGGCCTTGCAGGGTGGGGCATGGGCGTCCAAGTGCGACGGTGTGAATGCGCACGGGCAGACCGGCGGGGCGTACTTCAGCCGGGGCGTTCCCTACGAAGAGGACGTGTTTTCTTTTTGCACCATCGGTGTCCCGGAACATTGCTGGGCCCCCACAGGCCCTGGCACCTGGACGCAGATCTGCCAATACCTCAACACGAAGTGGATCCCCAAGTTCGAGGAGGTTTGTGTGCACGGCAAAACCATGGGCGCCTGGAAGGCTGAAAGCGGTCGCCAGCCCTTGAGCACCAAAGGCCAGCCCGGCGCGCCCGACGGCATGACCGACTGCGAACACGGCGACGATTTCTGAGCGCCATGAGCACTGCCATGCACCGCCTCTGGGTTCTTTTGATGGTGAGCCTCGTCATGAGCACACAACCCGCTTGCAGCGAAGACCGGGTGGTCTTTCACGGCCTTGATTACAACTTTGCCGTGAACAGCCCTGGTGTCGAACTTCTCGATTGCCTGTACGGTGAAATGCTGGGCAAGCACACGCGCCAAGAGGTGGAGTCTGGGCGGGCGCGGCGCGGCGAGTGCTTCAACGGCGCGGGCACCATGCTCTTGGGCGACTTCCTGTACGTGAAGTGGCGGGACGAAGCCACGGGCCAGGTTTATGAAGACCGTGTCGATCTCAAGAGCCGGCTGCCATCGGCCAAGGAAATGCAGGGGCAGACGGTTTACTTTCTGGTAGATAGCAACCAGTTGTACGTCTACCTGATCCCGGACAGAGATTGGGACACCAAGCGCAATCACCTCCCGCCGGGTAAACCGGCCAACGGGCCGGATATCTATGCGTATCTTGATGTCAAGACGCTGTATCCGGACAACGCACCACCCAAGGTGCGCGGTGGCCGACCAAATGCCCGAGCCGCACGCGAAGCTGCGGAAAGGGCAAAGCCATGACCGAGGTCATCAAACACCTGAGCGCGGCTGAACGCGAGCAGATGTCCGCGCAGGCCCGGCGCATCGCCGAAACGCCTGCGACACAGGTGGATGCCCGCAGTGGCGAGAAATTCGTTTTCGTGGCGCACTTTGACGGCACGAACAACGACAAGGGCAACATCAAGCTCTCTGGCAATCCGCACCAGACCAACGTGGCTGATCTGCACGACCAGATGGCGCCGCAGATGCGGGGAAACGACAACTTCCGGTCGGCCTACTATCCCGGCGTAGGCACGGATGCTGGCGTGAAGGGCTATCGCGATGTGCTGCTGCCCTCCGAGGAGATGCGCAGTACAGCGGTTCGCGCTTACAACGAGTTCAATGATCAAGCTGCTGAGTGGCTGCGCGAACACCCCCAAGCCGACCCCATCACCTCCCTGCAAGTCATGGCCACGGGTTTCAGCCGTGGCGGCGGCACGGCGGCGGTGTTCAGCCAGTTGCTGTACGAAAACGGGCTGACCGATCCCAAAACCGGGCAGCAACTCGTGCCCCCCGGTCAGCTTGGCTTGGCGGGCGCCCTGATCCTTGATCCCGTCACCACCGGCTATGGCGGCAACGTGGCGTTCTCTCCCGCCTCGAAGAACATCACCGTCGTGCGTGCGCAGAACGAATACCGGGAATGGTTCAAGGGGGTCGACCACAGTGCGCACCCTGGGGTAACCACTGTCGAAGTGATGGGCAACCACTGCAACATCGGCGGCGGTTATGACCGGGGCATCTCTGCCCGTGTGCTCGAAGGCGCTACCGAATGGTTTCGTCGCGGTGGCGTGCCCATCCGTGACGTACTGCCCGAGAAGCGCCACGACGGCACGGCCGCCGTCTACCACGAACGCGACATTCCCAAGACCGATCAGATCGCGCAAGCCAGCCGCAGCACCATCGCCCGCGCCATGTGGCCGGCGGGCAGCCTCATGGTGGAAGGCGCTGCCGAGGCGGCTGACTACCCCGTCACCCACGACCCGCGCCAAGGCCTGCATGCGCAACGGCAGCTCGACCCGGTGGCCCGGCCCGAAATGCATGTGCACGACGGTTGGCGCCGTTTCCAGGGGGCCGAAGCCACGGTCTGGCGCAAGGCCTATCCCTTGCCCAATGGCCAGACAGCCAGCACCGTCATGGTCGAGCGTGACTTCCCCGGCCGCGATCGCGACCGCATCGACATGCACCTGCTGCAGACCGACGAACAGGGCCAAACCCGGGAACTGCTGCACCGCCGCGCACCCCTTGGACAAGGCAACGACCTGCGCCACCAACTCGACGCTGCCATGCCTGGGGCCGAGCCACGCCGCTTGAGCCCGGCGCAGGAATCCGGCGCACAGAAGTTCCGCGAGCAGTTGGGTCCTCAGTTGCGGCAGTTGGGCATGAACGAACAGCAGGTCGATGCGCTGGCGGCCGCCGCTATGAAGGAACAGATGCGGCATCTGGGCCAAGGTGCAAACAGCCAATTCCTGCTCAGCCGGGACGGCAGCACGATCGGTTTGTTGCGGCCCTATGGGCTGGCCCATGAATTCAGCGTCGCCCAAGCATTGGGCCAAAGTGAGCAAGCGCATTGGCGCGAGGCAGCCGATTGGGAACGGCACGGCCTTGCCCAGGGCAATGGGAAGCCAATCATGGAATTGCAGGAGTCGGCGCATGGCGCCATGCGCAGAGCGTGATGTTGGTTGGCGGCCGGTGGCGCCGTGAGATTTGGGGCTTGTTTTTATTTAAATTTCAAAAGGGAATTGATCGTGAAAAAATATTCTGGAAGTTCGGTTGAGAAGCTGACCCGGCGGCAGATGATGGCGAGTTCTGTATTGGGTGGCGTGGCAATGGTTTTGAGCGCCTGTGGCGGTGGCGGTGGAGGGGATTCCTCTGATGGTGAAATTGATTTGGTGGCTGCTTACGATCGTGTGCTCGGATGTATGAGTTATGAGGATATTGTCAAGGCTGTAGGTGTGAAGCCAAATTTGTACGATTCAGGGAATACTCTGAAATGGGGGGGTGGCGACTATATATTGCTTGTGGATTTAATTAATGAAGTGGCTAACAGCAAAGAACTCTATAAGGGATTGAATAAGCTGAAGCGGCATGGCTTTGCTGAGGATTGCTGAAAGGTCTTGTCATGAAGGCTGCTCTTTTTTTGTTTTCTTTATTCGCTTCATCGCATGCAATGGCGCAGTGGGCGGTTTATGATGAAAAGGTTCATGAGCAGCTCACATATATTAATAAAATTGAAAAATTAAAAGACTCTGATTTGACAAGGCTCGATCAGCATTACAAAAGCCAACTGGGCGAAGGTGGCGATAAAGGGGCCGATCTGACGCTGGGCGACGGTGACAGCAAAACCGTGCTCAAAGGCCTGGACACCAAGTTCGACGAGCTGAGCGATCTGACGGACGAGGACAAAAAGAAGTACGTTGGCACGCTGCAGGACTGCGGGGATGACCAGGTCAATCCGGCGCATTACCAGGCCTGCGTCGGGCTGCGCAACCTGCGCTTGCAGACTTTGAAGCAGAGCCAGGGCATGCTCAAGACGCTGAAATTCCGGCGTGAGCAGATCGTGAAGCTGGTTGAAGAATCTCGAAAGCTGGGAGTCAACGGAAACGACCCCAAAGCCGGCCAGTTGCAGCGCTACCAGTTCGAGCTTCAGGCGCAGCAGGCCCTGCTGCAAACCGACGCCCTGCAGTTGCAGATCCTGATGGATGGCTACAAGCAACGCGAGCAGACGTACGCGATGCAGATGAACGAGGCGCGGCGTTCCAGTGACCGGGGGGCGCTGGACCCCAAGGCCGGCCGCCCGCGCAACAAGGCGGTGCCTTTCGTGTCGCCGAAGATTTTCAATTGATGGTGGTGGTGAGGCGGGGATGAAAGACCAACAAAAATGGCCATCAAGGGGGGCGTATGTCGTCTGCGTGTGAAGCCGCCGGGCTGGTGATGCCCAAGCTTTTGGACGCGGCGCTGGCGGCCATTGCAAGCCCGTCGGTGCGCGGCGTGATCGACGACGCGCTGTTTTATTGCGGCGTGCGCGAGTTTGTGATCGACGACATCGTTGTGGGGCCGTACCGCGAACTGGTGGCGGTGAAGTTGGCCAAGGCCTTGAGCGCGTTGTCGATGGTGATCGTCACCTTGTGGGTGGCGATCCAGGGGTTCAACTTCATTTCCGGTCAGGGCAAGCAGGCGGTGCTGCCCGCGCTGTACCAGACGGGCAAGCTGGTGCTGGTGCTGTCGCTGGTGTCGCTGCTGGCGAAGGAGTCGCCTTTTGTCATCGAGGCTGTCGAGAACTTCAAGAACCTGATCTCGCACGCGGTGGCCGATGGGTCCAGCGTGACGACGCTGATCGACGTGAACCTGGGTATCACGGCCATGCTCAGTTCCATCAACGATGCGATCCGTTCCGTCGAGTCGCAGCGCGACCCGAACCTGATCACGTCGACGGTCGGGCTGTTGGGGCAGAGTGGCCCGGCGATGCTGACGGGCACGTTGCTGCTGCTGACCGAGCTTTCGGTGACGCTGGCCATCATGCTGGCGCCGCTGTTCATCTTCTTCCTGATCTTTCAGCAGACGGCCCAATTGTTCTGGTCGTGGGCCAAGTTTCTGTTGGGGGCGTTGTTTTCCCTGGCCACGCTGACGCTGGTGGCATCGCTCGCGCTGCAGGCCACGGCGCTGTACGGCGCAACGGTGGTGGCGGCGTTCTATACCAACAGTGGTGACGGGTTGGGCGGCATGATCAATGCCTTCGCGGGCGGGCCGTTCGACATCAATGCCAGTTCCTTGCGGCTGGCGGCGCTGGGCACGCTGATGACGGCCATCATCGTGTCGGTGCCACCGGTGATCATGGGGTTCTTTGGCGGCGCGGCGGCGTTCACCACGGGGGCCATGGTGTCGATGGGCGGGGCCGGCATGATGGCCCAGCAATTGGGGGCCGGCAAGAGCGCCGGAACGGGGGCGCCTGCCTTGGGCCAGTCGGCGGGCGCCTCGGGCGGTGGCGGGGGGACAGGGGCTTCCGCCGCATCGGGCGGTGCCTTGTCGCCAGCCCAGCAGAGCCCTGCCGGGCTGGAAGCGCGGGGCTCAAGGGCGTTTTCGGTGGGGGATGAGGCGCCTTCGTCGTCGCAGCATACGCTTCAGCATGTGGGCAACCGCATGGGCCCAGTGGACGACGTGACCGACGCCGGGACCAAGCAGGACGGATCAACGCCGCCGGGGGGGGGCCGTGTGGGGTTGGCGCCTCAGTTGGCCGGTGCGGACCGTCCGGATGCACCGGGCGGTCTGGGGTGGGTCCAGGCACGGCAGCAGGACCTGCTTCAAGCGCAGGAGCTGAAGTTCAATCACAAGACAGGTGTGTATGAAACGTCCACCAGCCACGCCGCATTGAACGCCGCTCACAGTACCGCGGGACGCGGAGGAAAACTGCACGTTAGTGGCAGCCAGGGCGCCACCGGAGCCGCTGCTGCGGGCGCGGGCAGCGGCACAGGTTCACGCCACGACACACCCACCCACATGGCCGACGGAAGCCAGCGCGCAGCAGCCTCGACAGGAGCCGAGAGGCCGCCCGTGCCACAGCAGGGCCTGGGAAACAACCTGCCCCAGGCCTGAAGGTCGGTTTTGATGCCATGAGCCCACAAGAAGGAGTGACCCCCATGTCCGTTGGAAATCGCAACACCCCCGAAGCCATGAACGTCATGGGAGATGCTGTGAAGTGGTCGGGTGTTTTCATGCCCGTTGATGAGGCGCTGCAGCAGGGCGCAGTCACACACCTGGCTGAGGCGGTCAGGCAGCACGAGCGATGGCAGGGGGCGGGCCGTTCGGTGCTGCCTGCGCAGGAGATGGCGGGCGCGGTGCACGCCCATGTTTGAAACCGCCGAATGACTGAATGACCAATGAGGATGGATACACGTATGACAGGGAAGAATGAGTGCAGGGTTTGGCCGGGGCGCTGGGTCGGGGTTTCGGTGGTGCTGATGGCCTTGCAGGCCTGCCAGACCCCACCGCCCAAACCGCCGGAATTTGGCGACGACTGGAAGCCGGTCAATACCCTGGCCGAGGAGCCCATGCGCATTCCACTCAAGGAAGAGCAGGCGATGTGGACTTACCAGATGCTGCCGACCGATGCGACGCTGCGCGGCATGCTGGAGCGTTGGGCCACAGAGCACGGGGGCAAGCTGGACTGGCAATACCCCACAGATCTCACGCTGGTCAGTTCGTTGTCGTCGGTCAAGGACAACAACATCCAGAAGGCGCTGAACGTGGTGCGCCGCACCTACGCCGAACAGCGGCTGCGTGTGCAGGTGCTCGGCAACAAGAACCTGCTGGTGACGCGGCTGCCCTGAGGGCTGCCATGCCGGTGGCCGAAAACAGACAGGTCAGAAAGAAAACATGGGTTTGTTCAAACGCGAGATTTCAGAAGCCTCGCAGGAAGTCATCCGCCAGTCGATGGACTTCGAGTCCAGTGTCATTGCCATGGTCAAGCGCAGCGAGCGCCGGGCCTGGATTGTGGCCTTCTGCGCGGTGTTCATCACGGTGTGCCTGGTGGCGGCCATCGTCTACATGCTGCCGCTCAAGGAAAAGGTGCCTTATCTGGTCACCGTGGATCTGCGGCGCAGCACCAGCACGCTGACGCATCTGCGCGAAGACATGGCCTATTCGGGCATCTATTCGAGTGAGGCGCTCAACCGCAGCCACGTAGCGCGGTTCGTTCAGGCGCGTGAGGGGTACGACTGGGACACGATCAACGAACACGACTGGGAGTTCGTGGCCTCGATGTCGAACGACGAAGTCAAGCGCTTGTTCGTCCGGCAGTTCGATGGCGGCCCGCAGGCGCCTGACAAGCGCTGGGGACGCAATGTGGCGATCCGGGTCAAGGTCAACAGCATCGTGTTCCATGGTCTCGACGAAGAAAAGGGCATCCGGCCTTCGGGGGCGACTGTGCGTTTCGAGAAGTGGCGCTTCGACAAGACCTCGGGCAAGAGCGAATACCTCAGCAGCCATGTGGCCACGCTGAGCTACCAGTTCAAGAACAACCTGCGCATGAGCGACAACCTGCGCCTGCGCAATCCGCTCGGGTTCCAGGTGAGGGCCTACAAGGTGGACGACGAGTTCAACGCACCCACGTTCAAACGCGAGGAAATGACGCAGGGCATTCCGCTCATTGGCGAAGACGAAGGTCAGCTCAACCGCGGTGCCGGCTCGGAGTTATCGACTTCGTTACCCGCCAAGGGCGATGCTGGCACACCCGCTGGCGTGACGGTGCTGCCGGGCGCGCCGGCGACACCGGATGGCAACCAGTGAGCACCACACCACCATGCCCACCGGTTGGGGATTTGAAGCAAGGGGAAATCAGAACATGACACGACAGTACAACGACTGGAAACCGATGGCCGCCGCAGCGCTGGTGCTGGGGGTGGCCGTGCAGGGATCGGCGCTGGCGCAGCAGGAAGTGCGCGAGGTGCCGTACCGCACCGACCAGGTGGTGCGTGTGAACACGGGGTTGGGCATTGCGACCCAGATCGAGATCAGCCCGCAGGAACAGGTCAAGGACTTTGGCACGGGCTTCAGCGACGGTTGGGAACTGGTGCGGCGCGACAACGTGTTCTACATCCGGCCGAAGAATGTCGACGTGGACACCAATATGTACATCCGCACCAACATGCGGTCGTACCTGCTGGATCTGCGCGTATCGGCCACCCGGTGGAAGACGCTGGAAGAGGCCAAGAACGCGGGCGTGTATTACAAGATCCGCTTTGTCTATCCCGCCGACGGGCCGGACAAGGGCAGCCCGATGGCCGGGGCCAACGCGGTGCTGTCGCCCACAAGCACGCAGCTCAATTCGCAGTCGGATTACCACCTCAATTACGACTACGCCACGCTGTCAAGCGCGTCCACCATCGTGCCGGTGCGGGTGTACGACAACCAACAGTTCACCTATCTGCACATGCCGCCGCTGGCGAGCTTTCCGGCGGTGTTCGGCCGCAACGAGCGCACGGGTGAGGAGTTTCTCGTCAATACCAAGAGCGAGAAGAACGTGATCATCGTTCACGGCGTGTATCCGTATCTGGTGCTCCGGCTCGGGGCGGACGTGGTGGGTCTCAGGAGGAATCAATGATGAACATGAAGTTTCCCGGCGGCGGCAGCGCTCAGCCGCAGGTGTCGGACAACATGCCCAAGCTCTCGGGGGGGCTGTCTCGCGGGCTCAACAAGATGGCGCTGGCCTATGTGGCGGTGGTGGCGGTGGCCGTCATCGGCATGACCATGTGGGTGGCCAACAACGCCTTTTCGGCCGACGACGAAAAAAACAAGCGGGTGGCTTTCGAGGACGTTTCGGTGCCTGAAAAACCCATGCTCGTGGCCGCCGCAGCGCCCGCGATGGCGCCGCCGCCGCTGCCTGAACTCGCGCCGCAGGCTGCATCGGCCGCAAGACCGGCCGCCGGGCCGGAGCGTGATGACCTGCTGGAGCGGCGCATGGCGAACCAGAACAACCTGATTGCCGCGGCCGATCCGAACAAGGCGCGCAACCCGTTTTTCGAGGACGAATACTCGTCCGTCAAACGCGGCGCGGTGCAGGCGCTGGCCAATGCGGACTTTGTCCTGACGCGCGGTACCTTCATCCGCTGCACCCTGGAAACCAAGGTGGTTTCCACGCTACCGGGCATGACCTCGTGCATCGTGACCGAGCCGATTTACTCGGCCAACGGTCGTCGGCTGCTGATCGACAAGGGCTCCAAGGTCACGGGCGAATACAAATATGCGGACGAGAACTACGACCGCATCGGCATCGTCTGGACGCGCGTGCTGACCACCACCGGCCTGGATGTGCGCATCGACAGTCAGGGCACGGACGCCTTGGGCGGCACCGGCGTTCCTGGGCACTACGACGGGCACTGGGGCGAGCGTATCGGCGCCGCCATGCTGGTCAGCCTGCTGGCAGATGCCGTTGATGCAGGCGCACAGAAGTTCGCCAACGATCAGGAACTGCGCGGTCGCAGCACCACCATTTACGGCGGGGGTTATGTGGCCGAACGGGTGGACCCCTGGCAGTCGGCCACGGCCGACACGGCCAAAAAAGCGGCCACAGAAATGCTGGCCCGCTCGGCCAACCGCAAAGCGACGGTGACGGTGCTCAACGGCACGGTCATCAGCATCTTTGCGGCTCGGGATGTGGATTTTTCGTCGGTGATGCAATGAACCTGGGCACTCGGCGGGCCGCTGTCTGTCCGGCACGCAGGACGCCAGGAATGCTGCTGATGCTGGCCAGTCTGGCGCTGCCGGCATGTGCGCCGCGCTTCGGCAACTACGGCGGGCCACCCGGAACGCCTGGGCGTGCTCCCGAGGTGGCCGACCGCTGCGCCAGCGACCAACCGGAGGGCATCTGCTGGACGCCGGTACAGGCGCGCTTCCATCCGGACGGCCAGCGCATGGTGGTCAACCTGTGCAGCAACCGGCGCAGCGCCAATTACTACTGCCGGATGGTGGAGTACCGCATGGCGGAGCAAAGCTGGCACCTGATACCGGGGCAGGAGGAAGGCAAAAGCTACCTTTACCCGAGTTATTCGAACGACGGCAAAACACTGGCGTTCGGCGTGGCGCAGTGCGCGCAACCGTACTGTGCAGGCGAGCGGGGTTACGGGCAGTTGGCCACCATGAGTGTGGACGCCAAGCCGGGCAAGGTGGCGGGTTATGGGCCGCCGAAGCTGTGGCCGGTGATGGGCATGAGCCGGCCCAGCTTCACGGGCGACGACCAGCGCGTGCTGTACTGGCGCAGCCACTACAGCGCCCGGCTGGCCAGTGGCCGCAGCATCGGCAGCATATCGGTGTTTGCCTACCGCTTTGCCACCGACGAGGAAACGCACCTCATCGAGAGCCTGTACAGCGGCCAGAAGACGGTGCGCTTCATCGACGCCTGGACCTCGCCGCGCTATTCGCTGGACGGCAAGGTGCTGCGCTTCAGCGGGATGGTGGACAACCTGATCAGCTCGCCTGATCGACTCTGGATCGATGGGGGCACGCCCGATGTCGAATACCGGAGGGCCGAGCAAGCGCTGATCCATCGGTGGACAGACCGTGTGATGGATGGTTTGGGGCGGGTGTATGCCGAACACCCTAAGCGAGGCATTCTGGCGGGCCCCGGTAATCTGAGGCTGGTGGATCCGACGACTCTGGCCATTCGTGTTGTGCTTGTCCAGCCGCAGCGATATCAGGTTGCCGACGCCACCATGGATCGTGGGGGGCGCTGGGTGGCAGGGGTGCTAGGGGTGCGTGCATTGACCAATGGCAATCATTCGCCCAAATGGAACCCGTGGTTGCAGGAGCGTGATCTCAAAACGGCCAACGGCATGAAAAACGACGTGCCGGTGCTGCCGCTGGTCAACCTCGAAACCGGCGCGGTGCAGGCCCTGTCATGGCCCAACGTGGAAATGCTGAACACACCTTGAGGGAGGTGCCTTGATGAGCGATGAATACAGCGGTGCGCGACCAACCGCGCCAGGCCCTGGCGGCTGGGTGCCGCGTTTTGGCATGTTCGCCGGCCCTGGCTACACCGGGGGCAGGGTCTGGGGTTCGGGTCAGGTGCCCGACGCTCAGGCTTGGGAGGTGCGGCCCACCGGGTTTCTGGATGACGTCACGCGCACGCACGACATCAACTACACCTACGTCGAGCAGACCTACAGCGGCAACGATGCGGCGACCGAGGCGGCTCGGGCCCAGGCGCACTGGCAGGCCGACAAGGAGATGCTGGCCAACATGCTGGCCTATCAACCCCAGAACTGGCTGGAGGCGCAGTACCGGAAAGCGGGCATTCAGGCCTTCGTGGCGAAGGCCGACGTGTCCTATGCAAAACACGTGGACGTGGTGGGCGAATGGAACCGTGACCTGGCTGGCATTGATCCGGATTTCCCGGCGATGCCGGTGACGCCCCATGGCCGGGCCGTCTGGAGCGCGCCGAGTCTGGTGCATGCCGGGGCCACCTACACCAGCACCGGGATGGAAGCGCTCGCCACCAGCGGGGTCAATGTGCAGGTGGCCATGCTGTTCAACCCCCACATCCAGCCGGGCAACATCGCGGCCCAGACAGTATCGCAACAGGGAGAGGCCAGCGACCCGCAGGCCGAACTGGACTACAGCCGCCGCATCATGGTGCCGCAGCGTGATCCACAGAATCTGGATGTCTTCACGGCGGAAGGTTATGTGGATGGCAAGTGGGTGACGGTCTGGTACGACTCGGACAAGAACGATCTTGTCCGTGCGGTTTTCAATGCGGGTCAAAAAGAGTCCGAGACTTTCTACCATGGCGCACAGGACCGCGGATTCGCTGGCAAAAAATACGACCACGCCAACTTCACCGTCACCCGCCAAAACTATTTGAATGGCGAACCGGCGGGTGATCCGGAGGCGCTGCCGCCGGTCAAGGCCGACGAACTGCCCGCGCTGGCCGAGAGCCGCCACACCCAGACCATCAAGGGCCTGGTCACCCAGGGTGAGGCGGCGGTCTACCCACCGGCGCCGACGGCCGAAGACCGCGCATGGCAAGACGGGCAGGGCTCCTTGTTCCCTGCGCCGGACCCGTCCGCTGCGCGCGATGCTGGCGAGGTTGTGCCACCAACGCCAATGCCAGCGGTGCCGGCCAGCGCCGCGCACGCTCCTGCGCTGGCGGCCCGTTTGAACCACGTGCGGCAGGATCTTGGCGAGGTGCTGCGTTCAGCGGGTTTCAGCAGCGAGCAAACGCAGCAGGTGTGTGCGGCCACGCTGAACCACTACACGCGACACGCCATCCTGGGGGCGCCGGATCGCTTCATGCTCAGCCGCGATCAGCAGCATGTGGGGGTTCTCCACAACCACGGCTTGCACCTGAGTGAAATGCCGATCGAAGTGGCGTGGCGCCAGAGCGAGGGGGCTCATCTGGCCGAAGCGGTGCGGGTGCAGGGGCGCACCGAGGGCTATGCGCCAGGCGTGGCGCCCGAACAAGCTGGGGCGCCGTTGGCGCCGGCACGTGTTTGAAGAAGGGCAGGAAGTGACACTGGACGAACCGATCGCGAACATTTCCACCGAGTTTCTCGAATACCAGTACGAGGTGCTGGGCATCACGCCGTTTCTGAACGATCCGACGGTCACAGAAATCTGCATCAACCGCCCGGGGCAGGTGTTTCTGGAGACCACCCGTGGCTGGCAGATGCTGCCCGTGCCGGGGCTGACCTTTGACCGTGCCCGGCAGTTTTGCACCACCGTGGTCAACGAGAGTCGGACCGGGCAGCGCATCACCACGGTGGACCCGGTGGTTTCGCTCACCTTCCCGACCGGGCAGCGGGCGCAGTTCGTGTTGCCGCCCGCTGTGCCTGCCGAAACGGTGTCCATCACCATCCGGTTGCCGTCGCGCTATACCAAGACGCTGGACGAGTACCAGCAGGACGGCTTTTTCTCGGAAATCCTGGACAACGCCGACGACATTGGTGAACTCGACCGCGAACTGCTGGCGCTCAAGCAGGCGCACGACTACCACGCCTTCTTCAGCAAGGCGGTGCACTACCGCAAGAACATCGTGGTGTCGGGGGCGACGGGCAGCGGCAAGACGACGTTCATGAAGTCCCTGGTGACCCATATTCCCGAAGACGAACGGCTGATCACCATCGAGGATGCGCGCGAGTTGTTCATCAGTCAGCCCAATTCGGTGCACCTGATCTATTCGCGCGGCGGCCAGGGCACGGCCAACGTGACGGCCAAGGGCTGCATGGAGGCCTGCCTGCGCATGAAGCCCGACCGCATCATCCTGGCCGAAATCCGTGGGGATGAGTCGTTCTACTACATCCGCAACTGCGCATCGGGCCACCCGGGATCGATCACCAGCTGCCATGCCGGCAGCACGGACCAGACCTGGGACCAGATGGCGCTGATGGTCAAGGCCTCGCCCGAAGGGGCCGGGCTCGCCTTCAACGAGATCAAGCGGCTGCTGATGCTGACCATTGACGTGGTCGTGCACATCAAGGCCCACGCCGGACGCCGCTACATCACGGGGATTGACTTCGATCCGCAACGGAAACTGAGGATGGCGGCGGTCTGAGCGCAGCCATCCATATCTTGAAAAAGGGGGAAAACATGCTCGCAAAACTTCAGAAAATCACCGTCCGCTTGCTCATGGCCAGCGCCGTGTCCATGCCTGCTCTCGCCGCAGCGCCTGCGGTATCGCCGCAGGCGCTGCGCGGTGTCTGGTTCGAAGACACCGAACTGGGACGGCACCACTGCCTGCAATACAGCCTGCGCCAGACCGGCGAACTGATTCCCGGCACGTTGGTGGTCGCGGACACGCAGATCGCCGAGGCTCAGCAAGGGGTGCAGGAAACCTTGCTGTTCCTCACGCAGGTGGCTGCCCAGGGTGAAGATGCCTGGCAGGTGTCTGGCCTGTCCGATGCCTATCCGTACCAGGCCATCAAGGAGCTGCAAATCTACGGTTTCTCGCTACGCAACCAGCGACTCTACCGCTCCATGAAGCAGGTGCAAGATGGCAAGGAGTTCCTGCGCACGCAGGTGTACGCGCGGTGCGTGTGAGGGTGGGGCGGGAGGCTTTCATGGATGGTTCAAACAAGACGGGCGCCGGCCGGCTGCTCGCTGCGGGTGTGTGTGCGGCGCTGCTGGCAGGGTGTGGCGCGCTCGGTGGGGGTGGTCGTGGCGGCCAGGACCCATCGGTGGTGGGGCTGGAACCCCAGTCGGTGGTGTTGGGGGAAGGCGGGGCCAGCCTGCGCGTCGACTTTGTGCTGGGGGACGGCGCTGGCGCTGACGAAGGCCGTTTCGGGCCCGGCTTCATCGTCGTGTCGCAGGCCGAGGCAGAGCTGCAGGCGATCGAGCACCACTTCACGGTACCGCGGTCGCAGATCGACGCGAAGGGGTGGCTGCGCTTCGAAGACTTCAACGGCGACGGTTGGCAGGATTTTGTGGTGACGCATGGGACTTCGGCGGCATCGGGCCTGCCGGTGATGTCGCTGTACCAGTTCGACCCGCGTCAGCGACGCTTCGTACCGGTGGCGCCGGTCTCGAAGCGGGGCGAGCTGCAGGCTGCAGGACCGGGTTGCGTGGCGCTGCGTTATGCCGAGGATGGTCGCCAGCCCGAGCAGGAGCGCTTCTGTTTTTCGGCCCAGGCCGGGCGCTGGGTCCAGCAGGTGGCCGCGCCGGGCGCACTGACGAACGCGGAGGTCGCTGGCCCGTGTGAGGGCGGCACACCCGATCTTGCGCGCTGCCGCCAGGCGCGGGTGGCGCTGGACAAGTCGCTGCAGGCGCAATGGGGCGGCTACCGCAATGCCATGGGCCAGCTGCTCACCCGCAGCAACGGCAAGCAGCACGCCACGCAGTTCATGCGTCACAGCCAGGCGTCGCACGCGGCCTGGCTGCAATACCGTGAGGCGTTTTGTGCCACCCACGTGCGCGAACAGGCTTTGCCGGCCCGGTGGTTCCATTCCGGCATCGAGTCCTGCAAGTACGACATGGCCCGGCAGCAGTTGCAGCAATACGAAACCCAGCGACTGCGTTTGCAGGCGCCAGGCGAGGGCGAGCGATGAAGGGTCTCAAGGTGGCTGTGGCGATCGCGGTATTGCTCGCGGCCTTGCTGCTGGGGGCCTACCTCAGCGGTTTTTTGCTGTTCTGGCGCATCGATCTGCCACTCGATCAGGTGGGCCTGCTCAGCTACCTGCAGTACGCCTGGGCCTACCACGCGCATCCGCAGTTCGGCGCCGTCGTCCGCAGCAGCGGGCTGGTCGGCATGGGCTTGCCGGTGCTGCTGGCCGCTGGTGCAGCGTTGGCGCTGTGGCTGCGTCGCCCGGCCAACCTGTATGGCGACGCACGTTTTGCCAGCCTGAGCGATTTGCGCCAACGCCAGATGCTCGACGCGCAGGACACCGCCATCGTGGTCGGCCGCAAGGACGGCCGCTACGTTTACTTCAACGGCCAGCAATTTGCCCTGCTGGCGGCGCCGACGCGTTCGGGCAAAGGGGTGGGGGTGGTGATCCCCAACCTGCTGAGCTACCAGGGGTCGGTGGTGGTTCTGGACATCAAGCAGGAGAACTTTGACCTGACCAGCGGATTCCGTGCGCGGCATGGTCAGGAGGTCTACCTCTTCAACCCCTTCGCCGAAGACTTGCGCACGCACCGGTGGAACCCGCTGGCCTACGTGTCCAGCGATCCCAACTTCCGGGTCAGCGACGTGCAGAGCATCGCGGCCATGCTGTATCCGGTGTCCGAACAGGTGAAAGACCCGTTCTGGGCGAACCAGGCCCAGAACGCTTTTGTGGCCTTCGCGCTCTACGCCTTCGAGCAGGCCGCCTATCTGCCCAAGAGCTACCCGGGTGCTGTGGCGCAGACGCCCACCATCGGGGGGCTTTACCGCCTGGCCTCCGGGGCCGGCACGGGCCAGAGCCTGCGCGACTATCTGGGAACCCTGGCCGGCTGGCCCCTGCTGAGCCCAAGCGCCAAGGCCGCCTTCGCCACCCTGATGGGGCAGGCCAACGAGACCTTCGCCAGCATCATGGGGACCTTCAAGGAGCCGCTGAACCCCTGGCTCAACCCCGTGGTCGACGCCGCCACCAGCGCAAACGACTTCGACCTGCGCGACGTGCGCCGCAAGAAGATGAGCATCTACGTGGCCATCCAGCCCAACAAGCTGGCCGAAAGCCGCCTGATCCTCAACCTGTTCTTCAGCCAGCTCATCAACCAGAACACGCGCGAACTGCCCCAGGCCAATCCCGCGCTCAAGCACCAGTGCCTGCTGTTGATGGACGAGTTCACCAGCATCGGCCGCGTGGACATCATCGCCAGTGCGGTCAGCTTCATGGCCGGCTACAACCTGCGCCTGCTGCCCATCATCCAGAGCCTGTCGCAACTGGAGGCCACCTACGGCAAAGAGCAGGCCCGCACCATCGTGACCAACCACGCGCTGCAGATCGTTTTTGCGCCCCGCGAGCAGCGCGATGCCAACGAATACAGCGAAATGCTGGGCTACACCAGTGTCACCAAGGACAGCGTGAGCCGCAGCCGCTCGCGCGAAAGCAGCACCACCCGCAGCGAGAGCGAGGAGCGGCGTGCCCTGATGCTGCCGCAGGAGCTCAAGGCCATGGGTGACGACAAGGAAATCCTGCTGGTGGAGGGCATGGCGAATCCGGTCATGGCCGACAAGATCCGCTACTACCAGGACCCGGCTTTCAAGCAGCGCCTGTTGCCCAAGGTGGACGTGCCACGCCTGGACCTCGATGCCCATGCGGAAGTGATCCGACTGCGCGAAGCGCTGGCATCGGGCCGGGGGCTGGCTGCAGCCAGTGAGCCGGCCACCGAGCCCGCGCATGCCCAGGCAGCTTCCACTTCGGCGGCCGAACGCGTCGCGATGGCCTTGGACGGCACTCAGGCCGCCGTCGCCGTGCAAGACCAGGAAGCGCGCCATCGCGCTGCCGAACCCCAGCCGCCGCGCGAATACACCGGCCTCAGCGGCATCCCGGCGGAATTCGGGAGCGCTGTGTCCCAGTTCGAGCGCCCATCCGGGGGGTACCCGTCGACGGTGTAGACGGCATCGGCCCGCTCTGGCGGTCTCTGACGTTGCCCTACAGCCGCGTCAGGCCAAGCGCCACAATGGGTCCAACCCCGACAAAGACCTTTACCGCACACGGCGACAGCACTCAGGAGGAGCTCCATGGCTTATCTGGTCGACGACATCCGGCAACCCACTGCTTTCGTGGAAGAGGAAATTCCGCAGTCTTTCAAAGACAGCTTCGATCCGACTCGGTTGTACACGCCGCTGGGATTCCGGCGTTGGCCGGACGACCGCTGGGTGATCGACCATGCGCGCAAGGTGGCGTTGATCGGTGGCGGAACGAACAGCAAGGCGGCGTCGGATGAGGGGGGTCCGGTGACGTGCTGGGATACCCTGCTGCTTGAAGGAAGACCTGTGGGTTTGGTCTTCCATCACTGTCTGGAAGCAGTGGATGGACGCGACCCCAAGACCGGCCGTGTATACGAGCTAATCAGGCTGTACGACGTACATCTTTACCTGCCGGCCGAGTTTTACGGCCGCAAAGACGAAATCGTGTCGCTTGCCGAGGAGGCTTACTACGTTCGTCGTCGTGGACCCAAACGGGTATGGGTTCGCGGTGTGGTGATTCAGGTGGCCGAGGCACATCTGGAGACCGAATACCGGAGTTCGCGCCATGCCCTCTGAGCGCTGGCTGACTGCGGAGCAGCGGGTCGTCGTTGATTGGCTTGAGGGCGTTGCAGATCGGGGTGGTGTCGCTACTTATCCGGGCGGCTTCGTGCACTTCAGGGGGGATCTGATGCAGCGGCTCGACGCGCTACCGGTGCGCGTGCAGGGCCAGACCACCGATGCCGTGACCCTGCTGTACAGCGGCCCGCTGGGCGATCAGGTGCGGGGCGGTTGGGAGATTGCCGAGAGCATTGGCCACCAATCGAACGGCCGGGTGGTCACGATCGGTGAAACCCCTCTGGGGGCGTTACAAAATGATCGGCAATTTGATGATGCCTTGCTGGACGCTGTTGGCAAGGAGAATCCCCATCTCCACAAAGAACTCTTGGATGGTGTGCGCCCCGACGGCAGCCGTGTCGAAAGCGTCTGGGATCGCGCCAGCCGCCGCCTGGCGATGGCCGCCGAAAGCGATGTGCGCACGCTCACGCCGGCGGCGCTCGATAGCAAGGTGTTTGCCCAGGTGGAACTGCCCCAACTGCTCAAGAACCCCAGCGTCACGCACATCAACGGTGTGCCGTTGTCGGTGTACCAGCAGATCCACGACCGGGCTCCCGGGCCGCCATCGGCCAAGCTCAGCGCGGTGAACCAGGCGGTGCAGGCCAGCGCGTACGAGCTCACGCGCGAGATGCGCTGGCGCGAGGTGCCCAGAGGGTCATGGGCTGCATGAAGCGCTGAATTGAACGGAGAACACACATGGCTTATCTGGTGGACGAGATCAAACAGCCCACGGCGTTCGTGGAAGAAGAGATCCCACAGTCGTTCAAGGACAGCTTCGATCCGGGGCTGCTGTACACGCCGCTGGGGGGGCGGCGCTGGCCGGACGATCGTTGGGTGATCGACCATGCGCGCAACGTGGCGCTGATTGGTGGCGGAACCAACAGCAAGGCGGCATCTGACGAAGGTGTGACGGTCACGATTTGGGATACGTTGTTGGTGCAGGGCAAACCGGTAGGGCTGCTGTACAGCCGCCGACTGGAATTGCTGGAGGGGAAAGACCCCAGGACAGGTCGGGAATACGAACTTCAAAGACTGTTCAATGCCCATCTGTATCTGCCAGCGGAACTGTACGGGCGCAAGGATGAGATCGTGGCGCTGGCAGAAGAGGCGAACTACGTATTTAGTCGGGGTCCCGTGCGAGCTTGGGTGCGTGGCGTGGTAATCGAATTGGCCGAGGCGCATTTGGATACCGAATACAGGAGTTCGCGCCATGCCGTCTGAGCGCCCGCTGGCCGTTGAGCAACAGGCCATCGTAGATTGGCTGGACGAAGTTGCGGACCGGGGCGGTGTCGATGGGTATGTCGGGGGGGCTGAGAAATTCCGGCACGATCTGATGCAGCGGCTCGACGGATTGTCGGTACGTGTGCCCGGACAAACGGGCGATGCAGTGACGCTGTTGTACAGCGGCCCCCTGGGCGACCAGAGCAAGGGAGGCTGGGAGATTGCGGAGAGCGTTGGGCGTCAGGGGCGAGGAAAGGTTGTCACGATTGGCGAGACGCCATTGGGCACGCTTCAAAACCACAAGCGCTTTGTCGGAGCGTTGCAGGATGCCGTTGGCCCGCGACATGCCCATCTCCACCAGGAACTGATGAACGGCATCCGCGCCGACGGCAGCCGTGTCGAAAGCGTCTGGGATCGCGCCAGCCGCCGCCTGGCGATGGCCGCCGAAGGCGATGTGCGCACGCTCACGCCGGCGGCACTCGATAGCAAGGTGTTTGCCCAGGTGGAGCTGCCCCAGTTGCTCAAGAACCCCAGCGTCACACACATCAACGGTGTGCCGTTGTCGGTGTATCAGCAGATCCACGACCGGGCTCCCGGGCCGCCATCGGCCAAGCTCAGCGCGGTGAACCAGGCGGTGCAGGCCAGCGCGTACGACCTCACGCGCGAGATGCGCTGGCGCGAGGTGCCCGACGCGCCCAGAGGGGCGGGGCATTTCGAGGTCGACCCGGGGCGCCTGTTTGAGGGTTCGCCGTACCGACCGGCGTTGCGACTGTCCGCTGATGCTGTCGACTTCGACATGCGCAACGGTCCCGACCCGGGTATCACCCCCGAGCAGCGCAGCCGTCTTGCCCATGGCCGCCACGAGATCCATGAGGGGTTGAAAACACTGCCGCGCTCGCTCGGAAGGCTGGGGGATGTCCCCGAGATTCGGGCCGGCACGGTGCTCAAGGGGCTCGGCATGGCCGGCACCGCTTATGGCCTCTACGAAGGCTACAGCGAGTTCCGCGATGCCCTGGACGGCGCCCGTTCTACGCGCGATCTGCACATCCGGGGTGCCGAAGCCGCCACCGACATGGCGGTGCGAGGCGGTGTGTCCGGTACAGCTGCCGTGGTGGGCGGCGCGGTGGGCGGGGCCGGGGGCTCGCTCGTGGCGCCGGGGCCGGGGACGGTCGGTGGCGCGATCGTGGGTGGTGGTGCGGCGGCCTACGGCGCGGAGCGCGCCTATGAAGACTCCCGCGTGCAGCAGTGGGCCAAGGCGCTGGGCCGCGAAGTGGGTGAAATCAGCTACGACTATTTTTCCCAGGAAGGCCGCCTGCTGCGGCGCTTGCAGGGTTTGCAGGCCGAGCTGGCCGAAGCCAGCTCGCCCGCTGAACGCCAGCGCCTGCAGCGAGAGCTGGGCACCGTGGGCAGTGCTTTCAAAGCCGAGGCTGATCGCAACAATGCCTATTTCGACGGCCGGGGCCAGATCGATGCCACCTGGGAGGAACTGTCTGCCCGCTTTCCAGCCCTTGAAAAGGGTGACGTCGTGAGGGCCTACGACCGGAGGTTCGAAACCGGAAAGATCGCCACCGATCAGGCGGTGAAGGGCGCCTACAGCGACGCGGTGCACGACGAGGTCCAGGCCCGGGCCCTGCCATATGTGCCCGATGTCGACTACCGCTGCATGGATGAACGCGGTTTGCAACAGGCCTGGCGCACCTATGCGGGCGAAGCGTCGCGCGGGCAACACGCCATCGCTGATCTGGAGCGCAGCGGTCCGACGTCGGCCAACGTGCCTCTGCTCGGGGGCTGGCTCGGACAGCGCCGGCACGACGACACCCTCGAAACCCTGCGCAACCAACATTGGCGCGACAGTGGCCACCAATCGGCCATCGAGGCCGCGATGCGTGAACGGGGCCTGGAGGTGCCAGGGGCGAAGCGCGATCCGGGGAGCGCGCGCTCGATCATGGGCAACGGACCCATCGCGGCGCCGGTGTCCAGCCCGGCGCCGCTGCCATTGGGCGCGGTGAGTCGCCAACTGGTGGCAGACAGCACCCAGGCCGTGTTCGACGTAGCCAACCGCCATGGCCTGCCATGGGACCAGGGCATGACCAACACCGTCTATGCCGTGGCCGCTGGTGCGCGGGAGGCTGGATTGGCCCGGATTAACCTGTTCAACGCAGCCGGCGGAGTGATTCGCGCGGGTGAATACAACGGCGTGATGCTGCGCGAAGTCACACTGGATGCGACCACCGTCGCCAACACGCCTCAGGCGCAATCCCAGCAGACCTTGCAGGCGTGGGATCGACACAAGGACCCGATGCCAGTGGATGCCGTTGCGCAGGCGCAGGGGTGGCATGAACAGCAAGGGGCCCGGTTGGTGGGGTGAGGGGGCGCTGTCGTGACCAGCATGGACGCAGCAATGATCTGAGTTGCCTGTGCGGCAGCGAATGAATCGGTATTGGCCCGCCTGGAGTGCAGGACCGATTTGAGATCGTCCGCCTTGATGTCTGGGGCAAATCGGTCAAGTCGGATTTGCCGGAAAACAAAAAAGGCCGCTGCTGCGGCCTTTGTTTGCAAGCGCCCTGGCGGCGCTGAATGAATAAGGTGACGAGCCTTGACCCCGGCACTGACTCCACAGTTAGGGCTGCTTGGTTCCCCACCTGACCCGGTTGGCCGCTTCACCATGCGGGAAGGCCCGTCGGGGTCGATTGTAGTCGCTTGTTCGGGGGCTTGCCGTCTTGGGGCATTGCCGGGGGGCGGATGGGGCGCCGCTTAGAATCCCTGCCCATGTCTTATGTCGTTCTGGCCCGCAAGTACCGCCCGCGCCGCTTCACCGAAATGGTGGGGCAGGAACATGTGGTGCAGGCGCTGGCCAATGCGCTGACGACGCAGCGCTTGCACCATGCGTACCTGTTCACGGGCACGCGGGGCGTGGGCAAGACCACGGTCTCGCGCATCCTGGCCAAGTCGCTCAACTGCGTGGGGGCGGACGGGCAGGGCGGCATCACGGCCGAGCCCTGTGGCGTGTGCCAGGCCTGTACCGACATCGATGCCGGCCGCTTCGTCGATTACACCGAGCTGGACGCCGCATCCAACCGCGGTGTGGACGAGGTGCAGGCCCTGCTGGAGCAGGCGGTCTACAAACCGGTGCAGGGGCGCTTCAAGGTCTTCATGATCGACGAAGTGCACATGCTCACCAACACCGCGTTCAACGCGATGCTCAAGACGCTGGAAGAGCCGCCCGAATACCTCAAGTTCGTGCTGGCCACCACCGACCCGCAGAAGGTGCCGGTCACGGTGCTGTCGCGCTGTCTGCAGTTCAATCTGCGGCCCATGGCGCCCGAGACGGTGCACGAGCACCTGGTGCGGGTGCTGGAGGCCGAGCAGGTGCCGGCCGACGCACAGGCGCTGCGCCTGCTTTCGCGTGCCGCGCGCGGCTCCATGCGCGATGCGCTGAGCCTGACCGACCAGGCCATTGCTTTTGGGGGCGGCCAGTTGCAGGAGGCCGCCGTGCGCCAGATGCTGGGCGCGGTGGACCGCAGTTACGTGCTGCGCCTGATCGACGCGCTGGCCCGCACCGACGGTGCCACCGTGGTGGACACGGTGGATGCCTTGCGCGTGAACGGCCTGAATGCGGCGTCCACACTGGAAGAAATGACCGCGGTGCTGCAGCGCATGGCCGTGCTGCAGGCCGTGCCGGCGCGGGCGGCCTCCGCAGCCGGCGGGGTGGAAGACCCCGACGACGCCGAGATTGCCCGGCTCGCGCAGGCCCTGCCGGCCGACGAGACGCAATTGCTCTACAGCCTGTGCCTGCATGGGCGCGGTGAACTGGGTCTGGCACCCGACGAATACGCGGCGCTGACCATGGTGTTGCTGCGCTTGCTGGCGTTCAAGCCCAGCGGCACGGCGGAAAAAAAAACACTGAAAACGGCGCCTGAGGCGCCGGCTGCCCCGGTTTCCGCATCGCCGGGCCCGGCGGCGCTCCCTGCCGTTGCGGCGGCGGCTGCGCCGACAGCCCCTGCAGCGCCTGCCTCAGGCACGCCGGTGGCGGCCACTGCGAACTCTGTTACCGCGCCTGTCAGACCGGCAGCAATGCCTCGGGAGCCCTCGGTCGACGCACCGTTTGCGGCTGCCGCGCCGAGGCCGACGGCGCCAGCACAGCCGGTCCCCGAACCCGCGCGCCCATTCGCCACGGGGCAGGAGCCACCGGCGGCGAGCGTGCACCTGGCACCGGCTTCCGCCGTGGCCGAGCACCGCCCAACGCGCCTGCCGGTGCCGGACATGCCGGTCATCGACGATGACGAGCCCGACGACCTGCCACCCTGGGCCGATGAGGCCATGGCACCGCCGCCGCCTGCGCCGGCCGAGCGCCCGCGTGGCGTGGTGGCCATTCCGGTGCGCGACCCGGGGCCGCCCTCGTCGCGGCTGGAGCAGCGGCGCGATCCGGGCGAGCCGCGCACCCCGGCGGTCGAACTGCAGCCCACGCCCGAGGGTGACTTCTGGTTCGCCACGGTGCAGCAACTCATCAAGGCCGAAGCCATCACCGCGCTGGTGCGCGAGCTGGGCCTGCAGTCGCAACTGGTGGCGCGCGACAGCGACCAGTGGATGTTGCGCATCGAGCGGGAGTCGCTCAACCAGGGCAGCACGCGCGAACGGCTGACCCATGCGCTGCGCACACTGGGGCACGAAGTGCGCCTGGTGGTGGAGATCGCCCCCGTCAACGACTCGCCGTCGCTGCGCCTGGCGGCCGAAGCGGTGCGCCGCCAGCGCGAGGCCGAGCGCGTGATGCTCGACGACCCCTTCGTGCAGCAAATGATGCGCGACTTTGGCGGCAAAATCGTGCCCGGCACGCTCAAACCTGTGGAACCCCTCACCCCGCCGCTGCGCGGGTCGTTGTCCCCGGCGGGGGCCGACCCGGTGTAGCCGGGCACGCTGCCGGATCGCCGATCTGCGCGCTTTTGAATTTTTTACCGAACCGACAAGGAACACCATGTTCAACAAAGGACAACTCGCCGGCCTGATGAAGCAGGCCCAGGCCATGCAGGACAACCTCAAGAAGGCGCAGGAGGAATTGGGCCATATCGAGGTGACCGGCGAGTCCGGGGCCGGTCTGGTCAAGGTGCTCATGACCTGCAAGCACGACGTCAAGCGCGTCACCATCGATCCGAGCCTGCTGGCCGACGACAAGGACATGCTCGAAGACCTGGTGGCCGCTGCCTTCAACGCCGCCGTGCGCAAAGCCGAAGAGACTTCGCAGGAAAAGATGGGCAAGCTCACCGCTGGCATGCCGGGCCTGCCCGGTGGCATGAAGTTCCCGTTCTGATCGCACAGGCACCTGCTCGCCGCCCCGCGCGGCGCAGCGGGGGCCGCCGCCCGCCATGGCCGACAACCATTCGCTCGATCAGCTCGTGCAGGCGCTGCGCTGTCTGCCCGGTGTGGGCGTGAAGTCGGCGCAGCGCATGGCCTTCCATCTGCTTCAGCACGACCACGAAGGCGCTCAGCGCCTGGCGCGTGCGCTGCAGCACGCCACCGAGCAGGTGCGCCATTGCGCGCTGTGCCATACCTTCACCGAAGGCGAGATCTGCGCCACCTGCCAGGACCCGCGGCGCGACGCGTCGCTGCTGTGTGTGGTGGAAACCCCGGCCGATCAGGCGGCCATGGAGCGCACGGGGGCCTACAAGGGCCTGTACTTCGTGCTCATGGGCAAGCTCAGCCCGCTCGATGGCGTGGGCCCGCGCGAAATCGGGCTGCAGAAGCTGTTCGACCGCATCGACGCGCCGGATGCCGTTATCCGCGAGGTGATCCTCGCCACCAACTTCACCGCCGAAGGCGAGACCACCGCCCATGTGATCGCCCAGGGCCTGAAGACGCGCGGCGTGCAGGTCACCCGGCTGGCGCGGGGCGTGCCCGTGGGCAGCGAACTCGAATACGTGGACCTGGGCACCATTGCCCACGCGCTGGTCGACCGCCGCTGAAAGCAGGCTGCAGTCCTGCGCGGCGCTACCGCTGCCCACCACCTTTACACCTGCTTGCAAAACAGCGCCCGACTGTCGGTGGAAACCCGCTCGGGACTCGTCCCGATGCCGGCTGAGCGGCCTTTGCCTATGCTGAATGTTCATCACGGACCGGTATCGGGCAGGGAAAGGACATGTGGCATCGGCGGGACTGGATGCGCCATGGCATTCGCTGGGGCGCCTTGGCAGGTTGGAGCAGTCTGGCGGGACCAGGCTGGCCGCAACCCCAAACGCCGCTGGACCCGACCGTACCAGCGCCGGCACGGCGTGCCGTGCTCGCGATTGACCGGCGCGAAAGCTTTGCCTACCTGCCCCTGACCTTGGCCGATCGCCTCGGGTATTTCGCCGAAGAAGGGCTGGAGGTGCATATCCGCGATTGGGGCACGCCCGCTGCCGCGCTGCAGGCCGTGCAGGCCGGTGCCAGTGATGTGCTGGTCGGCGCGTACGACGCTGTGCTGCAGACCGCCGGCCGGGCCAGTGCGCTCTCGGCTTTTGTGGTGCTCAGCCGCGCGCCGCAGTTGGTGCTGGGCGTGGCGCGGGGGATGACGCACTACCGCAGTTTCCGGGATCTGCGCGGCAAACGGGTCGGCGTGACGGGCCTGGGCTCACCCAGCCACCGGCTTACCCGCCTGTTGCTGTCGCGGGCGGGCATTGCCGCGAACGAGGTGCAGTACGACGTGCTTTCGGCCAATGGCGGTGCGCTCACGGCGCTGCGTGCCGGGCATGTGGACGCCGTCTGCTACACCGACCCGACCATCACGCTGCTGGAGCAGGGCGGTGACCTGCGCGTGGTGGCCGATACGCGCACGGTGCGGGGTTGTCAGGACGCCTTCGGCGGGCCGCTGCCATCGGTCTGCCTCGCGGCATCCGGGGATTTTCTGGCGACGCATGCCGGTGTGGCCCAGTCGCTGACGCACGCCCTGGTGCGGGCCCTGAAGTGGTTGCAGACGGCCGGGCCTTCAGACCTGATCAAGGCGGTTCCCGAAGCCTATTTCCAGGGCGACCGCGCGGTGTATCTGGCCGCGCTCAGCCGTGGCCAGGAAGCCTGGGTGCCCGACGGGTTGATGCCGGAAGGAGGGCCGCTCACCGTGGCCCGCGCGCTGACCCAGCTGGACGGCACACCCATGCCGTCGTCTGCCGAACTGGAGCGCAGCTTCACGAACACCCTGGCCCGCAAGGCCAAGGCGCGGTTTCGGGCTTGAGCCGCGGGCTGTGTGCCAGATCAGTTGCGCGGGGCGGTTTTGCCCTGGGCCAGCTTGGTGTTCTTGCGGGTGGCCGCAGTGCTGCGCTTGGCCGGCGGTTTGGCCGCGGCCTGGGCGCGGGCCTTGGTAGACGCCTTGGTTTTCGACTTGGACGAAGAGGCCACGCTGACCTGGCGCGGCAGCATGAGTGTCAGGCGCTGGCCGGTCTTGAGCTTGGCATTGACGGATAGCTTGTTCCAGTCGGCCACACTGACCGCGCTGACACCGTAGCGCCCGGCCAGTTTGGCCAGGTTGTCGCCCTTGCGGGCCCGCACCGTGGTCTTGCGCAGGATCACCTCCGGGGCCAGGCTGAGGTGGCCGTTGTCGGCCACGTGCACCGGCACGTCGGCATCGCGGCGCTCGCTGCGCGGCACCAGCAGGCTGGAGCCGGCGCGCAGCTTCATGCGCGGCGGGATGTTGTTGACGCTGCGCAGCTCGCTCTCGCTCATGCCCACGCGGCTGGCGGCCTGGGCCACGGTCATGGTGCTGGGCACCACCCACGCGGTCCAGCTGGCCAGCGGGCCCTGATGGGTCTGCAGGTTGCGCAGGAACGTGGTGGCGTTGTCCCAGGGCAGCAGGATGTTGGGCGTGCCGGCGGCCATGACCAGCGGCTGTTTGAGCGAGGGGTTGAGCGCGCGGAAGTCGCGCTCGCTGACATCGGCCAGGCGCGCGATCAGCGCCACGTCCATGTCGCGCTCGAGCGTGACGGTTTCGAAGAACGGGTGGTTGCCGATGTCGGGCAGGGTGGCGCCGAAGGCCTGGGGCCGCGCCACGATGTTCTTGACCGCCTGCAGCTTGGGCACGTAGTAGCGTGTCTCCGTGGGCATGTTCAGGTCGTTGTAGCCCGTGGCCATGCCGGCGTTCTGGTTGCGGGTGATGGCCCGGTTGACGTTGCCCTGGCCCCAGTTGTAGGCCGCCAGCGCGAGGTGCCAGTCGCCGAAGTGGTCGTGGAGCTGCTGCAGGTAGTCCAGCGCGGCGCGCGTGGAGGCCAGCACGTCGCGCCGGTCGTCGCGGAACATGTTCTGCTTGAGGTCGAACGACTGGCCCGTGGCCGGCATGAATTGCCACATGCCAGCGGCCCGCGCACTGGAAACCGCTTGCGGGTTGAAGGCGCTTTCGATGAAGGGCAGCAGGGCCAGCTCGGACGGCATGCCGCGGCGTTCGAGCTCCTCGACGATGTGGAACAGGTAGCGGCTGGAGCGCTCGGTCATGCGCTGGATGTAGTCGGGCCGCGTCGCGTACCACTGCTCGCGGTCGCGCACCAGTTCGGTGTCGAGATCGGGCATGGAAAAGCCGCGGCGGATGCGGTCCCAGAGGTCGACCGGTGCGGTCAGCGTGGCCACGGCCGGCAGCTCGGTGGCCCTGGCGGCCACGATGGGGCCCAGCGCCACGTTCGACGGCGTGTAGGCGGGGGCGGTGGCCTCGGGCCGGGGGGTGGTGGAGGGCGCTGGACTCTGCTGGCCCCAGGCGCCGCCGCGTGACGGGGTCGGGGACGAGGCGCAGCCGGCGAGCAGGGCCAGCGTGGCCAGCAGGCCGGCGAAGCGGCGCGTCAGGCGGGAGAGGTGGTCAGTGGGCATGGCTCAGCGGAAATCGTTTTTCCATTCACGCAGGGCGGCGAAGCAGCCGACCGCGTCGTCGGGGGTGTCGGGGGCATGGGCCATCACCGCCTGGCGCACGGCGGGCAGCCGCGAGCGCAGGAAGGGGTTGATGGCGGTTTCGGTGGCCAGGGTGCTGGGCAGCGTGGGTTCAAGCCGCTCGCGCAGGGCCTGGCATTGGTCCGCATGATGGATCAGCGCTGCGTTGCCAGGTTCCACCGCCAGCGCGAAACGCAGGTTAGACAGCGTGTATTCGTGCGTACAGCACACCCGCGTGGCACCGGGCAGCGCGGCCAGCCGCTCCAGCGAGTCGAGCATCTGGGCCGGTGTGCCTTCAAAAAGGCGGCCGCAGCCGGCTGAAAACAGGGTGTCGCCACAGAACAGCAGCGGGGCGCCATCCACCGCGTCGGCGTACCAGGCGATGTGGCCGGCTGTGTGGCCAGGCACGTCGATGACCTGAAAGGGAATCCCCAGCACCGCCACCGTCTGGCCGCCCTGCACACGTTCCACCGGTTCGGGCAGTGCTTCGAGCGCGGGGCCGAGCACGCGCGCACCCGTGCGTTCGCGCAGGGCCGCCACGCCGCCAACGTGGTCGCCGTGGTGGTGGGTGATCAGGATGGTGTCGAGCTGGAGCGAGCGCTGCGCCAGCCAGGCCAGCACGCCTTCGGATTCACCCGGGTCCACCACCAGGGCACGCTGCCCGTCGTGCAGGATCCAGATGTAGTTGTCCGAGAGGGCTGGCAGGGGAAAGAGCGTCATGCGTCGGCGGGCGTCTGGGGGCAAAAGGCCGGGATGGGCGAAGGCACCGGGGTGCGTGTAGAGTTCGCAGCAGCCTGACTGGGCCGGCCCGAAGGCCGCCGGCGGGCGACGAACCCGAACACGATTCATGCCGACTGCGATTATAAGTTTGCCCCTCTGGTTCCAGACCCCTCCCGGGCGCTATCTGCTGGCCTGGGAGCAGGCGCAGTTTGACCGGGCGGTGGCCGACATTTTTGGTTTCAATGCCTTGCAGCTGGGCCTGCCCCAGCTCGACGCGCTGGCGGCCAATCGCATGCCGCACCGCTGGCGGGCCTTGCCCGAAGAGGCGCTGACGCCGACCCCGCCTCCCGGCGGTTTGCAGACCCAGGAGGGCGGACGGCGCGTGGATGGCGCAGACAGCGGCCACGCCGGCGTGGCCTGGGGCGGCGTGGCCGACCCCGATGGCGCCCTGCCTCAGGTGGCGCTGGTGACCGACGCTGCCGCACTGCCGTTTCCGGAGGCCAGTCTCGACCTCGTGGCGCTGCCGCACACGCTGGAGCTCAGCGCCGATCCGCACCAGGTGCTGCGCGAAGTCGAGCGCGTGCTGCGCCCCGAAGGCCGTGTGGTGGTGTGCGGGCTCAACCCGGCCAGCCTCTGGGGCATGCGGCAGGCGCGGGCCCGCTGGGCGCGCGGCCTCGGGATTTCCGCCTTCGGCCTGGGCCATCCCTACCTGCCGGAGACGGGGGATTTCATCGGCCCCTGGCGTTTGCGCGACTGGTTGCGGCTGATGGGCTTCGAGGTTGAGCACGAGCGTTTTGGCGGCTACCGTCCCGGTGTGCGCACCGACAAGTGGTTGCAGCGCTGGGCCTGGATGGACGGCGCGGGCGGGCGCTGGTGGCCGATCTTCGGCGCGTTCTATTGTGTGGTCGCGGTCAAGCGCGTGCGCGGCATGCGCCTGCTGGGCCCGGCCTGGAAACCCCGCCGTGTGCCGGCGGCGGCGCCTGTGTCCGTGGCCAATCGCGACACGGTCTGATTTTTTCTGGAGTGTTTTTTGAGTCTGAATCACGTGGTGATGTACACCGATGGCGCCTGCAAGGGCAACCCCGGCCCCGGCGGCTGGGGGGTCTACCTGAAGGCCGGCGCGCATGAAAAGGAGCTGTGGGGGGGGGAGCGGGTGACGACCAACAACCGCATGGAGCTGATGGCGGTGATCGAAGGCCTCTCGGCGCTCAAGCGGCCGTGCCAGGTGGCGCTCTACCTCGACAGCCAATACGTGCGCAAGGGCATCACCGAGTGGATTCACGGCTGGAAGAAAAAAGGCTGGCTCACGGCCGACAAGAAGCCAGTGAAGAACGCCGATCTCTGGCAGCGCCTGGACGCCCTGGTGCACGACGGCGTGCACCACATTGAATGGCACTGGGTCAAGGGCCACGCCGGTGATCCCGGCAACGAGCGGGCCGACGCGCTGGCCAACCGCGGCGTGCCGGCGTAGCGGCTTTCGCGCCACCGGTGCCGCCGTGGAGGGGAACCGTTGGGAGGCCAGTGGGGCAGCGCGGTGGCGGGGCATTGAACTTGTCATGCCGAATCTGTATCAGCGCTGATACATTGCACCGTTGCTGCCGCGGCCGAATGGGCCGTGCTCGCCACCTTCCCACCGCCATTTCCCCACACCATGGCCAGAAAAACCACCTACACCTGGGTCGCCGTCGGCGGCATCGCTATCGCTTCCGCCGCTGCCTGGTGGTTCCAGCAGCAGCCCGCGGATGCCCGCAAGGGCGCGGTTGGTGCGCCTGCGGCGGCGGGACCGGCCGCAGGCGGTGGCGGGTTGCCCGGCGTCGAGGTGGCCCGGGTGCAGACGGTCAGTCTGCGTGACGACGCGCAGTCGGTGGGCACGCTGCGATCGCGCCAGAGCGTCACGCTGCGGCCCGAGGTCGCCGGGCGCATTGCCGCCATCGCCTTCACCGAAGGCGCGCGCGTGCGCAAGGGCCAGACGCTGGTGCAGCTCGACGACGTGCTTCAGCGGGCCGAGCTGACCCAGGCCCAGGCGCAGCTGTCGATTGCCCAAGCCAACCTCAAGCGCAACGAGGAACTGGTGGCTCAGGCCTTCGTGGCCCAGCGCGTGCTGGACGAAAGCCGCGCCGCGCTGCAGGTGGCGCAAGCGCAGGTGGCCCTGGCCCAGGCCCGCCTGGCGCGCATGCGCATCGCCGCGCCCTTCGATGGCACGGTGGGGCTGCGCAACATCAACCTGGGCGAGTACGTCAAGGATGGGGCCGACCTGGTGAACATCGAGGACACCTCGCAGCTCACGGTGGACTTCCGCCTGCCCGAGCGCTACCAGACCCGCATCGCGCCCGGCCAGGCGGTGCAGGTGCAGGTGGACGCCTTGCCGGGGCGCGCCTTCGACGCGCGCGTGCAGGCGGTGGACCCGCTGCTCGATGCCAATGGCCGGTCGCTGCTGGTGCGCGCCACCATGCCACCGGCCCCCGGCGGCGAACTGCGCCCCGGCATGTTCGCGCGCGTGACGACGGTGTTTTCGGTCAACGAGGCGGCGCTGGTGGTGCCCGAAGAGGCCATCGTGCCGCAGGGCGGCAAGCAGTACGTGATCAAGCTGGTCCGGGAGGGCGAGGGCGATGCGAGCAAGCTGGTGTCGCAGCGTGCGGAGGTGCTGATCGGCGTGCGGCGCGGCGCGCAGGTGGAAATCACGCGGGGCCTGGGAGAAGGCGATACCGTGGTCGTGGCCGGGCAGCAGCGGCTGCAGCGCGACGGCACCGCTGTGCGGGTGGTGGACATGAACCGCCCGGGCGGAGCGCCCGCTGGCCAGGGTACTGATGCCGCCAAACCCGCTGCTCCGCAAGGGGCCAAGGCCCCGGCTGCGGGCTGATACCGAACGACCCGTCCAGGAGACCGCCCCATGCAGTTGCCCGAACTGTCGATCCGTCGCCCGGTGTTCGCCAGCGTGCTGTCGATGCTGATCCTGCTGGTGGGCCTGGTGGCCTTCCAGGGGCTCACCGTGCGCGAGTACCCGAAGATCGACGAACCCACCGTCACCGTCAGCACCACCTTCAGCGGCGCCTCCAGCGAGGTGGTGGAGTCGCAGGTCACCAAACCGCTGGAGGATTCCATCGCCGGCATCGAAGGGGTGGACCTCATCACCTCGATCAGCCGCCAGGAACGCAGCCAGATCACGGTGCGTTTTGCGCTCTCGCGCGACCCCGATTCGGCCGCGGCCGATGTGCGCGACAAGGTCAGCCGGGTGCGCCAGCGCCTGCCGCAGGGCATTGACGAGCCGGTGATCGCCAAGGTCGAGGCCGACGCCTTTCCGGTGATCTGGCTCGCGCTGACCTCCGACACCCACAGCGCCTTGCAGCTGTCCGACCTGGCCAACCGCATTGCCAAACCGGTGCTGCAGACCGCGCCCGGCGCGGCCGAAGTGCGGGTGTATGGCGAGCGCAAGTATTCGATGCGCGTGTGGATCGATCCGGACCGGCTGGCCGCCTACGCGCTCACGGTGCAGGACGTGGAGGACGCGCTGCGCCGCTCCAACCTTGAAGTGCCGGCCGGGCGCATCGAGAGCAGCCAGCGCGAATTCAACGTGACCGCCGCGACCGATCTGCGCACGCCCGAGCAATTCCGCGACATGACCATCCGCACCGTCAACGGCTTGCCGGTGCGGCTCGGCGATGTGGCCCGGGTGGAGCAAGGGCCACAGGACGAGCGCAGTTCGGTCCGCCTCAATGGGCGCGATTCGGTGTCGCTGGGCGTGATCCGCCAGGCCACGGCCAACCCGCTGGAGCTGTCGGCGGGCGTGCGCACCCTGCTGGAGAAGGTCAAGGCCGACCTGCCGCCGGGCATCGGCGTGGACATCGCCAACGACAACTCGGTCTTCATCGACCGTTCGATCAAGGCGGTCTACACCACCATCGCCGAGGCGGTGGTGCTGGTGGCCCTGGTGATCTTCGTGTTCCTGCGCACGCTGCGCGCCTCCATCATTCCGCTGGTGACCATCCCCATCAGCCTGATCGGCGCCTTCGCGCTGATGGCGCTGTTCGGCTTTTCCATCAACACGCTCACGCTGCTGGCCCTGGTGCTCGCCATCGGGCTGGTGGTGGACGACGCCATCGTGGTGCTGGAGAACATCTACCGCCACATCGAAGAAGGCATGAAGCCCTTTGAAGCCGCCATCCAGGGCGGTCGCGAAATCGGCTTTGCCGTGATCGCGATGACCCTGACGCTGGCCGCGGTGTACGCGCCGCTGGCGTTCACGCCGGGGCGCACCGGGCGGCTGTTCGCCGAATTTGCGCTGGCCCTGGCCGGCGCGGTGGTGGTGTCGGGCTTCGTGGCGCTGACGCTCTCGCCCATGCTGTGTTCCAAGCTGCTGCGCCACAACCCGAAGCCGAACGCTTTCGACCGCGGCATGGAGCGGGTGCTGGTGGCCATCACCAATGTATACAGCGCTGCGCTGGCCGCCAGCCTGAAGGTGCGCTGGCTGGTGGTGGGCGTGATGGTGGCGAGTGCGGTGGGCAGTTGGTGGCTTTTGCAGCACACGCGCCAGGAGCTGGCGCCCATCGAGGACCGCGGCGTGATCCTGGCCAACATCAACGGCCCCGATGGCGCCACCCTGGCCTACACGCGCCGCTATGCCGAAGCGATCGAACGCATCGGTCAGGACTATCCCGAGTTCGACCGCATCTTTGCCAACATCGGCAACCCGACCGTGGCCCAGGGCTCGGTCTTCCTGCGTGCCAAGCCCTGGGAGGAGCGCGACCGCTCCATGCAGGAGATCGCGCGCGAGATCGCGCCGCGCATGGCGGCGCTGCCGGGCATCAGCGCCTTTCCGATCACGCCACCGTCGCTCGGGCAGGGCTTCCGCGAGCGCCCCATCAACTACGTGATCGTCACCTCCGACAGCTACGACAACCTTTCGCGCGTGGTGCGCCGCTTCCAGGACGAAATGGCCAAGCACCCGGGCTTCGTGCAGGTGGACACCGACCTGCGGCTGAACAAGCCCGAGATCCGCATGGACGTGGACCGCGAGCGCGCGGCCGACATGGGCGTGAGCGTGGACGCCATCCCCCGCACCGTGGAAACCCTGCTGGGCGGGCGCACCGTCACCCGCTACAAGCAGGGCGGCGAACAGTACGACGTGGTGGTGCAGACCGACAGCCTGCAGCGCAGCGCGCCGGAAGACATCGACCGCCTGTTCGTGCGCGGCCGCAATGACGCCATGATTCCGCTGGCCTCGCTGGTGAAGGTCAGCGAGGTGGTGGTGCCGCGCGAACTCAACCACTTCGGCCAGCGTCGCAGTGCGTCCATCACCGCCAACCTCGGGCCCGAGCTGGCGCTGGGCGACGCGCTCAACATCATGGACGGTATCGCGCGCGACGTGCTCCCGCCCGGCTACACCACCGACGTCAATGGCCAGAGCCGCGAGTTCCGCAACTCGTCGGGCTCGCTGGCGCTGGTGTTCGCGCTCTCGCTGCTGTTCATCTACCTGGTGCTGGCCGCGCAGTTCGAGAGTTTTGTCGACCCTTTCATCATCATGCTCAGCGTGCCGCTGTCCATGCTGGGTGCGCTGCTGGCGCTCAAGTTCACCGGGGGGACGCTCAACGTGTTCAGCCAGATCGGGCTCATCACCCTGGTGGGCCTGATCACCAAACACGGCATCCTGATCGTGGAGTTTTCCAACCAACTTCGTGAGCAGGGGCGCTCCAAGCTGGCAGCGGTGCAGGAGGCGGCGGCCCTGCGCCTGCGCCCGATCCTGATGACCACCGGGGCCATGGTGCTGGGGGCGATCCCGCTCGCGCTGGCCAGTGGCGCCGGCGCGGAAAGCCGCCAGCAGATCGGCTGGGTGATCGTGGGGGGCATGTCGCTGGGCACGCTGCTGACGGTGTTCGTGGTGCCCACCATGTACATGCTGCTGGCGCGCGACCGGCACACCTCGCGGGTCCTGCCCGACGCGCCGGCCGCCAGTGCCGGCGGGCACGACGCGCTGGTGGCCAAATGATCTGACGCCGGTGCCACGGGCGCTGCGGGCTCGCCACAGCCGGAGGCTTCTCAGGGCAGAATCCGGAGGGTGTGCTGTTTGCTGGCGGCAGAGGAGGCGCCACGACCATGATCACCATCCGCATCCGGCGCTTTTCGCCCCACCAGAACGCCAAGGTGTTCGCCGTGCTGTCCACCGTGGGCGTCGCCATCTTCGTGTGGCCGTTCTGGCTCTTCCTGGGCAGCTCGGCCCCGTGGGAAGCGCAGCACTTGCACTGGTTTGTGTGGCTGGCGCCGCTGTTCTATTTCGTGATGACCTACCTGACTGTGTTCATCGGCTGCCTGGTCTTCAACCTGTTCAGTTCGTTCACCGGCGGGATCGAGGTCGGGGTGAGCGAGCTGCCGTCTTCCTGAGGCCCGGCACGGGCCGGGCACGTCAGAGCAGGCCGTCGAACAGCAGCACGTCGACGCTGTCGCCGGCGGCCACGGGGCCCTGGTCATGGGCCAGCACGATCAGCGCGTTGGCTTCGAGCATGGAGCGCAGCACCCCCGATCCCTGGTGCTCGGCCGGGGTGGCGGTCAGGCGGCCGTCGGCCTGGCGCTGGACCAGCGCGCGCAGGTACTCGGTGCGGCCAGGCCGCTTTTTCAGTGCGGCGGTGCAGTGTGCCGGCACCGGCTGTGGCACCTGGGGCGTTGCGCCCATGAGGCGCTGCAGCGCCGGGCGCACGATCATCAGAAAACTCACCATGGCCGCCACCGGGTTGCCTGGCAGGCCGAACAGGCAGGTCGGGGCGCGCGCGGCGGCGGAGTCCCCGGCGGGCAGCACGCCGGCGGCGAACGGCCGGCCGGGCCGCATGGCCAGGTGGCAGAAGGCGACCTGACCCAGGCGCTGCATCAGTTGCCGCGTGTGGTCGGCATCGCCGGCACCGACACCGCCGCTGGTGAGGATGGCGTCGGCCTCGTTGGCGGCGCGGCGGAAGGCGGCTTCGATGGCGGCCGGCTCGTCGGGCACGACGCCGAGGTCGATCACCTCCGCACCCAGGCGGGCGAGCAGCGCCCGCAGCGTGTGGCGGTTGCTGTCGTAGATGGTGCCCGCGCGCGCGGGCGCGCCGGGTTCCAGCAGTTCGTTGCCGGTGGACAGGCAGGCCACCCGCATCCGCCGGACCACCGGCACGCGGTCCAGGCCCAGGCTGGCCAGCAGACCCAGCGCGGCGGGCCCGATCGTCAGGCCCGTGGGCAGGGCGCTGTGGCCGGCGCGCAGGTCTTCCCCGCGGCAGCGGCGGTGGCTGCCCGGTGCCACGGTGTCGGCCGGCAGGTGCAGGGTGTTGCCTTCGATCTGCACCAGTTCATGGGGCACGACGGTGTCGGCCCCTTCGGGCATCACCGCGCCGGTCATGATGCGCACGCATTCGCCCGCGCCCAGGCGCGCGGCGGCGGGGCCGCCGGCCAGCACCGTGTGCGGCACCACCCGCAGGCGCAGGGCTTCGCCGGGCCGCAGGGCGGCGCCAGCGAACGCATAGCCGTCCATGGCCGCGTTGTCGTGCGGTGGCACGTCGACCGGGGACACCACGTCCTCGGCCAGCACGCGCCCGAGTGCCTGCGCCAGGGGCACCTGCTCGCGCTCGGTCAGCGGTTGCACGCATTGCAGCAGCGCTTCGCGCACGGCGGGCACGGGCAGGTCGGCGGGGTGGGCGGCCAGCAGGGCCTGCAGCGGCCGGTCGGTCGGGGTCATGGATGGCGCGTGTGTTCCAGGGCCTGCAGCTCGGCCAGGGTGTTGAGGTTGGTGAAGGCTTGCGGTGGGGTGTCGCCGGGGCCAAAGACCTGCGTGCGGGTGTCCAGGCCCGCCAGCCAGAGGCCGACTTTGCGCCCGCCCGCCTGCAGGAAGCGGCTCAGATTGTCGCGCAGGCCGGGGTCGGCTGCGTGCAGCAGGCTGAAGGTGGGCTGCAGGCGGGGCGGGGCGGCCGGGTCGTCGACGGGCGCGCGCAGCGTGACCGCTGCGGGGGTGGGGGTATGGGCTAGGGCCGCCAGCCGGACGGCCAGGTTCAGCGGGAACGCCGGCACGTCGCAGGGCACGACCAGCAGCCAGGGCGTGGTGCAGTGCGCCAGGCCGGCCAGGAAGCCGGCCAGCGGGCCGGGATGCGCCGGCACGCCTTCGGGCAAAGCGTCGGGCCAGACCGGGTGTCCCCAGGCCGCGTAGTCCGGCAGGTGCCGGTTGGCGTTCAGCGCCACGGGCCCGATCAGGCCGCCTTGTTGGGCCTGCAGGCGTTGCAGAGCGTGCAAGGCCAGCGGCTGCGACCGGAAGTGTTGCAGGCCCTTGTCGGCGCCGCCCATGCGCAGGCCCTGGCCACCGGCCAGGACGAGGCCGGTGATGGCGCCCGGTGCGATCGGTGAAGCGGTCACCTGCGAAGCGCGGCGCCCTTCAGCCGCCGATGTAGCTCATTTCGATGCGGCGCCCGGCGCCCGCCGCCTCGGGCGGGAGGGCCGCGCGCAGGGCCGAATAGCGGTCGCTGCGGGCCTGCCAGGTGGCGCCGATGGCACTGGCCAGCTCGGCGTCGCTGGCGCCCCTGCGCAGCAGGGCACGCAGGTCGTGGCCCTGCGAGGCGAACAGGCACAGGTACAGGCGCCCTTCCATGGACAGGCGGGCGCGGTTGCAGTCGCCGCAGAAGGCCTGGGTGACGCTGCTGATCAGACCGATCTCGCCGGCCTGCGGATCGTGCCGGCCGTCCGGGCCGGCGTGGCCCCAGCGTTCGGCGGTTTCGCCCGGGGTGCCGGGTTGCAGGGGCACCAGCGGCATGTCGCGGCGGATGTGTTCCAGCACCTGCGCGCTCGGCAGCACCTCATCGAGCCGCCAGCCGTTGGTGGCGCCCACGTCCATGTATTCGATGAAGCGCAGCACGATGCCCGTGCCCCGGAAGTGGCGGACCATGGGCAGGATCTGGTCCTCGTTGGTGCCGCGCTTGACGACCATGTTGACCTTGATCGGGCCGAGCCCGGCGGCTTGTGCGGCCTCGATCCCGCGCAGCACGTCGGCCACCGGAAAATCGACATCGTTCATGCGCCGGAACACCGCGTCGTCGAGCCCGTCCAGGCTCACGGTCACGCGCTGCAGGCCGGCCGCCTTGAGGGCCTGGGCCTTGCGCGCGAGCAGCGAGCCGTTGGTGGTCAGTGTCAGGTCCAGCGGCTGGCCGTCGGGCGTGCGCAGGGCGGCCAGCATGGCCACCAGGGTTTCGATGTTCTTGCGCAGCAGGGGCTCGCCGCCGGTCAGGCGGATCTTGTGCACACCGTGCGCGACGAACAGCCGCGCCACGCGGGTGATCTCTTCAAAGCTGAGCAGCGCACTGTGCGGCAGGTAGGGGTAGTCCTTGTCGAAGACATCCTTGGGCATGCAGTAGTTGCAGCGGAAGTTGCAGCGGTCGGTGACGCTGATGCGCAGATCCCGCAGCGGCCGGCCCAGGGTGTCGTCCAACTGGCCGGTGACCGCCACAGGCTGCGGCGGCACGCGCATGGGCAGGGTCGCCATGCCTTCGACGGCCAGGGGGATCACGCGTTCGGACATCCCCCGATTCTCCCTCAGACGCAGCGGGCGCCGTCGACCTCCAGGCAAACCCCCGAGATGAAAGCGGCTTCGTCGCTGGCCAGGTAGAGCACCGCGTTGCCCACATCGTCCGGGGTGGAAAAGCGGCCCAGCGGGATGGTGCTGCGGAACTTGGTCAGGCGCTCTTCGGTGAGCTCGCCGCCCGCGAACGAGGCGCCCAGGCCGGTGAAGGGGTTCATCACCGGGTTGATGCAGTTGACGCGGATGTTGTCCGGGCCCAGCTCGGCCGCGAGCGACTTGCTGGTCGTGATGACCGCACCTTTGGAGCCGTTGTACCAGGTCAGGCCCGGGCGCGGGCGCACGCCGGCGGTGGACGCGATGTTGATGAAGGCACCACCACCGTTGCGCCGGAACTCGGGCACCGCGTGCACGGTGGACAGGTAGATGCTCTTGACGTTGACCGCGTAGCAGCGGTCGAACTCGTCTTCGGGCACGTCCAGCGCGGGCTGGTTCTTGTGTGTCCAGCCGGCGTTGTTGACGAACACGTCGAGCTTGCCGTGGCGTTGCACGGTGGTGGTCACCAGGGCCTTCACGTCGGCCGACTGGGTGACGTCGGCCGCGACGAAGCTGGCCTGGCCGCCGGCCGCGAGGATGTCGGCGACGACCCGCTCGCCACCGGCCAAGTTGACGTCGTTGACGATGACGGCCGCGCCTTCCGCGGCCAGCCGCTTGGCAATGCCTTCACCGATGCCGCCGCCGGCCCCGGTGACGATGATGGACTTGTCTTTCAAACGCATGGGTGGTCTCCGTTGTCGGTTCAGCCGTGGCGGATGGCCACGGTTTTCAAAGTGGTGAAGCCCAGCAGGGCCTCGAAACCTTTTTCGCGGCCGTAGCCGCTGGACTTGACGCCGCCGAAGGGCAACTCGACGCCGCCGCCGGCACCGTAGTTGTTGATGAAGACCTGGCCGGCCTTGATCCGCCTGGCCATGCGGAACTGGCGCGCGCCGTCGCGCGTCCACACGCCCGCTACCAGACCGAACGCGGTGCTGTTGGCCAGCGCCACGGCGTGGTCTTCGTCGTCGAAAGACATGGCGGCCAGCACCGGGCCGAACACCTCTTCCTGCGCCAGTCGGTGGGTGGGCGGCACGTCGCGCAGCAGCGTGGGGGCAGCGTAGTAGCCCGTGGCATCGGCCTCGTCGACGATCCGGCCCTGGGCCACGGTGGGAATGCCGTCGGCCTGTGCCTGCGCCAGGAAGCTGCGCACCCGTTCGAGCTGGGTGTGGCGGATCAGCGGGCCCAGGTCCAGGTCCATCGATGGCGGGCCGGCGCGCAGTGTGGTGAAGGCGTGGCCGACGCGTTCGAGCACGCGCTCGTACACGCAGCGCTGCACCAGCAGGCGCGAGCCGGCGCTGCAGGTCTGACCGCTGTTCTGCACGATGGCGTTGATGAGGAAGGGCAGGGCCGCGTCCACGTCGGCATCTTCAAAGACGATTTGTGGGCCCTTGCCGCCCAGCTCCAGCGTGACGGGGCAGTGGCGCTCGGCGGCCACCTGCTGGATCAGCGTGCCCACGCGCGGGCTGCCGGTGAAGCTGATGTGGTCGATGCCCGGGTGGCGCGCCAGCGCGTCGCCCACCTCGTGGCCGTAGCCGGTGACGATGTTGATGGCGCCGGCCGGAAAGCCGACTTCGGCCGCCAGCTCGGCCACGCGGATCAGCGACAGGCAGGCGTCTTCCGACGGTTTGACCACGCACACGTTGCCGGCGGCCAGCGCACCGCCGACGCTGCGGCCGAAGATCTGCATCGGGTAGTTCCACGGGATCACGTGGCCGGTGACGCCGTGCGGTTCGCGCCAGGTCAGCACGCTGTAGCCGTCGAGGTAGGGGATGGTGTCGCCGTGCAGCTTGTCGCCCGCGCCGGCGTAGAACTCGAAGTAGCGCACCAGCGCGAGCGCGTCGGCCCGGGCCTGCCGGACGGGTTTGCCGCAGTCGCGCTGCTCGATGGCCGCCAGCTCGTCGGCGTGTTCGGCCACCTTGGCGCTGAGCTTCATGAGCAGGCGCCCTCGTTCGGCCGCGCTCAGGCGGCCCCAGCTGCGGTCCAGGCAGTCGCGCGCGGCGCGCACCGCCGCGTCCACGTCGGTGGCGTTGCTGCGCTCGATGGTGTCGTAGGGTTGGCCGTCGGCCGGGTCGATGACGGGCAGCGTCTGGCCGGAGCTGGAGCACACGGCCTCATTGGCGATGAAGTTCAGGGGCATGGGGCTTTCTCACTGAGGGCCGATGACGGGAGCGGGCCCGATGGGAGCGAGCGCCGGAGGCTTGGCAAAGACCGCGTCGCGCAGCGCCAGCGTCAGGGTGGGGACATACG